>ERZ795032.42-NODE-42-length-183187-cov-11.561726_pt1 | contig 183187 bp, 140 predicted proteins | sample MGYA00375124_ERZ795032 | MGnify/ENA primary metagenome ERZ795032 (study PRJEB30167, sample SAMN05720154) | activated sludge metagenome | isolation source: Anaerobic digester | place: China | collected 2015-12-16 ... | reverse complement strand
GGGAACCGTATCAGCCTGAGGCTGATTCGAATACACCACCAGCATTTCAATGGTCGTGTGTTTACGATCCTGTTGTCCGCTTCATCACATTACGACTAAGTACGCAATGCACGAGGCGCAAGCGGTTCCATATTTCATGGTTGCGAAATCGTCGTATTTCGGCTGTATTGCTTTACTCTGCGAAAAAGCAGGGCTTTGGAGAGGTGCAGGAGTGGCTGAACTGTCAGCCGGAGGCTGACTGGAAAGTGTGTGTACGGGGAACCGTATCAGCCTGAGGCTGATTCGAATACACCACCAGCATTTCAATGGTCATGTGTTTACGATCCTGTTGTCCGCTTCATCACATTACGACTAAGTACGCAATGCACGAGGCGCAAGCGGTTCCATATTTCATGGTTGCGAAATCGTCGTATTTCGGCTGTATTGCTTTACTCTGCGAAAAAGCAGGGCTTTGGAGAGGTGCAGGAGTGGCTGAACTGTCAGCCGGAGGCTGACTGGAAAGTGTGTGTACGGGGAACCGTATCAGCCTGAGGCTGATTCGAATACACCACCAGCATTTCAATGGTCATGTGTTTACGATCCTGTTGTCCGCTTCATCACATTACGACTAAGTACGCAATGCACGAGGCGCAAGCGGTTCCATATTTCATGGTTGCGAAATCGTCGTATTTCGGCTGTATTGCTTTACTCTGCGAAAAAGCAGGGCTTTGGAGAGGTGCAGGAGTGGCTGAACTGGCACGCCTGGAAAGTGTGTGTACGGGGAACCGTACCGTGGGTTCGAATCCCACCCTCTCCGCGACTGGAAAGTGTGTGTACGGGGAACCGTATCAGCCTTAGGCTGATTCGAATACACCACCCTCTCCGCGAGAAGAAAGACCCCGGATTCCGGGGTCTTTTACCCATAGGGATATCAGTTGGGAGCTGCTTATGTATTACACGTATGTGCTGTGGAGCGCGGTTCTGCGCAAGCGCTACATTGGATCGACGAGCGATCTTGCTCATCGGCTTGAGCAACACAATGCCGGGCTCGGCACCTTCACCAAGCGTGGTATTCCGTGGCTCTTGATCTACTCTGAACAGTATCCGACACGTCGGGAAGCAGAGCAACGCGAGCGGCAATTGAAATCCGGGCAAGGACGCGCATGGCTCGATCAGAAGTTTCCACTGTATCGTTGAAAAAAAAGCCCGGAATCTGTATTTCAGGCCGTTCTGCATTGGATTTGGTCACGTGCGTGCTCGTACTTCAGGATCACAACTCCAGACAACCCTGAGCATAGCTCTACGTGCAGCGGTCAGTGCTACAAGCCACCAGAAATGCCATATAATAGCACTGAAGCAACCGCCGTGACTCCACCAAACACCAACAACCTCCAAACGCTAAGCTTTGAAGTATCAGCACCTAATAAATACAGGACAATGATCTGGTAGGCAATCAGCGTAGATGAATCGATATTTTCCAGTCTAGATGGATGGAAACATCGAAACCAGAGATGGTACGCGCCATTCGTACACAGAATGACAGTAATAACAAGCATTATCCGCTTATACAGCTCGTGCATCTGCTGGTCTCCATAACTCATCGCCGGCTAATGCCTTGACAATTTCGTTGATCGTACAGACAATTGTATCTGCTTTTGAAAATAGAGATAATTCGCGGCGACGGCAACGTGCGGGGGCCGGGAATATTGTCGGGGTGGAGTGGAGTCGACACTGGGGGAGAACCACAGATTGCACAGATTATACACAGATTAGCACAGATGAATCGTGGAAGTCGGCGAGGTTCATGAGAATCGGTGGGATCTGTGGTTTCTATTTCCGCGGAGCAAGACTCCATGGCGATATCGGGTGGACTTGACATGTGTCACGTGACGCGTTGCATTGCTCGCCAAGATCAAGTCATTCGCGGACAGTCGCACCCAAGATCTGTATTTCACAGGAAGCTGTCGGGATTTTCCAAATGACATAGTTCGTCGTGCGATTCGAAAGCTTGAATACGTGAATTTGGCCACGACATTACAGGATCTCCTTGCGCCACGTGGAAATAGATTGCACCGATTGGTAGGAGATCGCGAAGGTATGTATCCGATTGCGATCAGCGATCAATGGCGAGTGTGTTTTCGATTTGAAGACGGAGATGCCTGGGATGTGGAAGTCTGCGATTACCATTGAAAAGGAGCGGATACATGGCAATTACGAATAAAGGAAGCGTGCTTCGGCGTCCCACACACCCCGGTGAGATGCTGCGAGAAGACTTTTTGCCTGACTACCAGTTAACAGCCAGCAGTCTGGCGATTGCACTCGGCGTGTCACGGCAGAGCGTGAACGAGCTGCTTCTGGAGCGCCGCGCCGTGAGTCCGATGATGGCACTGCGGCTTGCGAAACTTTTCGGGAATTCCCCGGAGTTCTGGCTGAATGCGCAGCGTGCCGTTGACCTGTGGGATGCCTCGCAGGAGATTCAAGTCGATCTGGATCACATCACACCTCTTCGTGTCGCTTGACCGCTGCTGCTTCAAACAACGCGGCTTGACAGCGAATAAAGGCCGCTTGTCACGAACACATTATCACGTACAGATGTGGGCATTGGGCAGAAGCTGTCGCGTTGTAACTTGGGGCAGGTAGTGTTCCACTATTCGAAGTGATTATTATGCTTCTGTCCCTCGCGCTTTCCCGGTATCGATTCAAGAGTGGTGTGTCGCTGTGTTGTCTGTGTATTGTGCTGCTGCTGCCGTTTCTGCGCGGTGCGGAACTGCGCGCGCAGGTGCGGTCGCCGTATACCTGGCTTCCTACGAATTTCGATACCACAGTTAATGGTAATTATCGCGGTGCGCGCATTACCTCGTTCGCGCAGCTGGATTCGATGCGTCGCGTGTATGGCATTGGCACAATAATCAATCTTGCCAAGGATGCGTTGCCGAAAAGCGGTCCGGGGGAGATCGAATGGTCGAAGGAACTCGGCATCGACTACGTGTCGGTGTATCTCGGTGACGCGCCTCCATCCGAACAGCATTGGCAGAAGATTCGCGAGTTGCTGTCGCACGGTGGCGTGTACGTCCATTGCGCGCACGGGGCGGATCGCACAGGCGCCATCATCGCGAAGTACCGTATCGAGGTGGAGGGCGTCGAAGCCTGCGAGGCGTATCGTGAAGCACGGCGCTTCGGCTTTAAACCATGGCTGAAGAAACTGCGCGCGTGGATAGGGTGCGAGGAAGGGAAGGAGTAGCCACATTTAACCGTTAACACTTTTCGCCTCACCCCCCTCGGCTTGGCAACGGATGCCGCGCTCTTGTTTCCCGGCAATTTCGTAGCTTTGCATACGACAACAATCACAGCGGCTTTGAATAACATGAGCAAGAGCACAGTGAGCAAGGAGCAGGTGAAGGCCTTCGTTGACACGAAAACCCTGGCGCTGGTCGGCGCATCGCGCAACGGAAAAAAATTCGGCAATACACTGCTCAAGGAATTGCGCGCGAAAGGATACACCGTGTACCCGGTGCATCACGAGGCGCAGGAAATCGATGGCGTGCGCTGCTACCCCACGCTCGCGGAGCTGCCGGAAAAGGTGGGCGGCGTGGTGCTGGCGGTGAAACCCAGCGCGAGCGAACAACTACTGCACGCCGTGCGGGAGGCGGGTATTTCGCGTGTATGGTTGCAGCAGGGCGCCGAATCGGAGCAAGCCATTCAGTATTGCGAACGGAACGGCATGGATGTGGTGCATGGACACTGCTTGCTCATGTTTGCGGATCCGGTGAACAGTGTGCATCGCGTGCATCGATGGTTCGCGAACATCTTCGGTAAACTGCCCGCCTGACCCGCGCCTCTGCGCACGGCGTGCGTATTGCTCCCGCAGTCCATCCACCACAATCATACGCGGCCTCGCCGCGGGAGTGAAGGATATGCGCCTCCGTTCGGATTCTTTCACCATTGTACTCGCAGTACTCGCCGTGCTGGCCGTGCTCGCGCATGTGGCGATCACGCTGTTCGCGGGCTACGGTATATTCCGCGATGAACTGTACTACATCGCATGCAGCAAGCGCCTGGCGTTCGGCTATGTGGATCATCCGCCACTGTCCATTGCCGCGCTGTGGTTGTGGCGGCAGGTGGCGGGTGAATCGTTGTTCGCCATTCGCTTCCTAGCGGCACTGTTCACAGGTGCCGGCGTGTGGATGCTCGGTGGCCTGATTCGCGATCTCGGGGGGAGCGTGCGCGCGTTGGTGCTTGGCGGGGTGCTGTACATCACCGCGCCTATCATGATGGCGATGGGTTCGTTTTACTCGATGAATGTGCTGGATGCTCTGTTCTGGTTGGCTGCCGCGCGCATGCTGCTGCGTGCGATCGAGCGCAACGCAACGCGGGAGTGGTTGCTGCTCGGCTTGCTGATGGGTGCGGGCTCCATGAACAAGATCAGTGTACTGTGGTTGTGCTTCGGCGTGGCCGTGCTGCTGCTGTGGCACGATGCGGGGCTGTGGTGGCGTCGCCTGCGGATGCCTGGAGCAATATGGCCGAGGCATGAACGGGCGATGTTGGCCGGAGCCGGTCCATGGCTCGCTGCTGGTGTGGCGCTGCTTCTCTTTCTGCCGTTTGTGGCGTGGAATATCGCACACGATTTCGCGCATGTGGAATTCATGCGCAACGCGGGGAGCATGAAATATGGCGGCATCACCAGAGTGGATTTTCTCATCAACGTTTTACTCATACACAATCCACTTGCGTGGATAATGCTCGGCGGCGGATTGTGGATGTGCCTGTCCGCAAAGGACGCCCGCTTCAAGTCCATCGGTGTGCTGTGGGTGGTGACGTTTCTCATTTTGCTCGCCAATGGCAGCAGCAAGCCCGAATATCTCACGGCGGCGACCGGACTGCTGTTTGCTGCCGGCGCGGTGTGGCTGGAACGCTGGAGCGCGAACTGGCTGCGCTTGCTCTACATCGTTCCCACCGTGCTGCTTGCGCTGGCGTTGACGCCCTTCGCCGCACCCGTGCTTCCGGTGGAAACCTTCATCGCCTACAACCAGGCCATCGCTCCTCCCGCGAAAAACGCCGAAGGACATCGCATGGGCGTGTTGCCGCAATTTTTCGCCGACATGCATGGTTGGGAAGAACTCGCGCGGAATGTTTCCGCGGTGTATCGCACGCTACCGGCGGAACAGCGTGCGGATGCGGTGGTGCTCGCGGGCAATTACGGAGAGGCGGCCGCGCTGGAGTATTTCGCGTCGCGCTATCCGTTGCCGCAGGTGATTTGCACGCACAACAATTACTGGCTGTGGGGCTACCCCGAACGCATTTCCACCGTCATTGTGCTTGGAGGCGACGAGGAAGATCATCGGGCGGCCAGCGACACGGTGCGCCTTGCGGAGGTACACACGCATCCTTACGCCATGCCGTATGAAAGCGATCTCGCCATTTGGGTGTGCGAGGGCTTGCGCATCTCGGCCGCCGCTATATGGTCCCGCGAAAAGCGCTACATTTAGGGAAATGCCTTTTGTGCATATCGTTCATTTCGATGGAGTGAAATATGGAATACAGATTTCTCGGCCGCTCGGGTCTGCGTGTGTCGGCCCTGTCCTTCGGTTCGTGGGTGACCTTCGGCGATCAGATCGGCGAGGATGCGGCGTATGAGTGCATGGTGGAGGCCTGGGACGCAGGTGTGAATTTCTTTGACAATGCCGAGGCCTACGCCGGCGGTGTTTCCGAGAGCATGATGGCGGCGGTGTTGAAGCGTACCGGTTGGAAGCGCGAGGATATGGTGCTGTCCACCAAGATTTTCTGGGGAGGGAAGGGACCGAACGACACTGGGCTTTCGCGCAAGCATGTGATCGAAGGAACGAATGCCGCGCTGCGGCGACTCGGTACGGACTATGTGGATTTACTGTTCTGCCATCGTCCCGATCTGTACACGCCGATAGAGGAAACCGTGTGGGCCATGAATCTGCTCATACAGCAGGGCAAGGCACTGTACTGGGGCACGAGCGAGTGGAGCGCCGAACAGATTCGCGAGGCCTGGCATGTGGCGCGGCGCGAGCATTTGATTCCGCCCAGCATGGAACAACCGCAGTACAACATGTTCGCACGCGAGCGTGTGGAAAAGGAATACCACCGCTTGTACGAAGACATCGGCCTGGGTACCACGATCTGGAGTCCGCTGGCCAGCGGCTTTCTCACAGGCAAATACAACGACGGCATTCCCGACGACAGCCGACTCGCTCTTCCCGCCTACGCGTGGCTGCGCGAGCGATTGATGAGTGACGACGGGCAGGCGAAAATCGCCAAGACGCGTGAACTGGCGCCGCTGGCCGCCGAACTCGGCGCAACACTGTCGCAGTTGGCCATTGCCTGGTGTTTGAAGAATCCCCACGTCAGCACGGTGATTACCGGAGCTTCGCGCAAGGCGCAGGTCACGGAAAACATGCGCGCCCTGGAGTTGCTTCCGAAACTGACGGACGAGGTGATGCAGCGTATCGACGACATTCTCGGCAATCGTCCCAAAGCGGAACTGGACTGGCGTCGCCTGTAGGCGATCGACGGTTGGAGCACAATACATTGGCACAACACAACGATTCCCGACGCGGCAGGGATGATTATCGGAGGAAGCGATCTGCTTCCTCCGACGCCGCTTTCCGGTCCACCGCGCGCAAATCCGCTGTTCCAACGCGCTACGAATATCAGCACACGCATCGTTATTTCGCGCAGGCGCCCGGTCAAATGGAAGAGCTGTGCGCCGAGGAGTTGCGCGAGTTGGGTGCGACCGACGTGGAGGTGGCATACCGCGGCGTGTATTTCCGAGCGGAGCCGGCGGCATTGTACCGCATCAATTACACGTCGCGTTTGCTGTCGCGCGTGCTGGCGCCGCTGTTGACATTTCGCTGCGCGGATCCGGCCACACTCACGGCCACGGCCCGCGGCCTGCCGTGGGAAGCGCTGTTTTCGCTGGAGCACACGTTTTCCATCACCGCCAGTGTGGCGAAAAGCGCGATCACGAACTCGCTTTACGCCGCGCAATGCCTCAAGGATGGCATTGCCGATCGCTTCCGCGATGTGCGCAAGGGACGGCGTCCCTCCGTGGAAACCGTGAATCCCGATGTGCGTCTGAATCTGCGCATCGAAAAGGACGTAGCCTTGCTGAGTCTCGATACTTCGGGCGAATCGCTGCACAAGCGGGGGTATCGATTGCTGGCGGGCGAGGCGCCGATGCAGGAGACCCTCGCCGCCGCCATCATTCGCCTCAGCGGTTGGGACGGCGAGCAGCCGTTGTGGGATTGCATGTGCGGTTCGGGCACGTTGCTCTGCGAAGCGCTGATGCATTACACGCGCACGCCGGCGCAGTATTTGCGCGAGAAGTTCGGCTTTTTCTTTTTACCGGACTTTGATCGCGCGGTGTGGGAAGCGGTGAAAGCCGAATGCGATGCGCGCATGCGTCCGCTGCCGCAGGGGTTGATCAGTGGCAGCGATGTGAGCATGCGGGTGATAGCCGTGGCCGAGGATAATCTCTCGCGTTTGCCACATGCAGAGAAGGTGAAGTTATCGTGCCGGGATTTCCGCCATGTGAAATCGTTTGAAAACGGCGTGTTGCTTGCCAATCCCCCGTACGGCATACGCATGGGCGAATACGAGCGCGTGAAGGAATTGTACCGCGACCTCGGGGATTTCCTGAAGCAGCGTTGCACGGGCAGCACCGCGTTCATTTACACGGGCGATCCCGCCCTGCGCAAGGAAATCGGCCTGCGCACCTCCCGCCGCGTACCGCTGGTCAACGGCAAGCTCGAAGGCGTGCTCGTCCGCATCGACAGCTACGAAGGAAGCAAGAAGAAGTACTATGCGGAATATCGGAGGGAGGAGGGGGAGGGGGAAAAAGCGCCCGAGGCTTCCTCTGACGGCGCACGTTGAATCAATAGCATTCCCGACCCATCAACCCCGAGCAGCGACTTCTGACTGAAGACGAAGGGATATCGTGTTCACAGAGGCACCTGCTTCATCTCGTAGAACAGCGACTTCATCCAAGATTCCGACGCGTTCGTCGCCTTTTATTTTCCGGCGGGAGGTGGGTTGCGTTGATTGCGTACGGTACCGCGCAGGTCGCGGATTGTTCAACGCTCTGGAGTTTGTGATGAAACGCATGTTCTCTGTCCTCTTCCTTCTCGCTGTTTTCACGATGGTGTTCAGCACGTTCGGGCTCGCGCAGGATCAAGCGGTGGCCGATGGTAGTACCGGCGGCGAGGCGCTGTTTCACCTGGGTGGCACGGCGGTGACCGGCTATGTGGGTGCCGATGTGTCGTATACTCGCATTTTTCACGATGATGCGGCGCTGATGTCCGTGCGCGTGGCGGCCATTCTCAATGGTCGCTGGGCCGTAGGCCTGCGCGGCAGCGCCATGCTGTACGATAAAAAGCTGTACGATCTCGGTAACGGCGAGCCCTATCACTTCAACCTGAGCTACGGCGGTTTGTATGTGGAGCATATCGTTCCCATCGGGGAGGATGTGCGCCTCTCGCTGTCCATTCTCACCGGCGCCGGCACGGCGGAGTATCTCTACGACCGCGACTATCGCAGCGATAAAGTGTGGACCGAAGAGGTGATCGACCGCACGAATTTCGCGGTGTTCGAACCGGGCATTGCGCTCGACATCCGTCTCGGTGCGCATTGGTGGATAGGCGCGCACGCCTCGGTGCGCAACACGTCGCCCATCGATCTGAAAGGCACGTCGGAAAATGTTTTCCGGACCTCGTCCACCGGTATCACCTTCAAGTACGGCCTGCTCTGATGCGGCCGTGGTAGCGACGCGGACGGCACGGGGGGGCCGTCCGCGTGCGGACGAATGAATACGGGATGCGCTACTCTGAAGTTTTTCGCCGGAATCGTACATTAGGGGTGCATGATGAAACTCACCCGCAATACCGTGCTCTTCCTTCTGCTGCTCGCGGCGGTGGTGCAGTGCGCGATCATTCTCTACAACAATTACACCGGCTACGTCCCGCTATCGGGATGGCTGGAGTTCGGCGTGCGCCTCGCTTCGGGCAGCGTGCTCAGTGCGCTGGTCGCCGGTGTGTTGCTGTGGGTGGATGGCCTGTGCATTGTACGACTCGATGCCTGGTTGCCCTGGCGCGAACGTGCGGCTACACGCGCCGCGATTGAATCGTTCGGCATGGTGTTTATTGGCGCCATGCTCGGCATGGCTCTCACACTGCTGGTGAACATCCCTTTTCCCTATCGCGAAGGGGTGCTGCCGGTGCTGGTGACAAATGCCAGCATAACGGCGGTGGTGAATCTCCTGTTGGCCGCAGGCCTGGAAGCCCTGCTGCAATACCGGCATCGGCGCGAAATGGAGCGTGCCGCCGAGCGCCTGCTGCGCGATAATGTCACGATGCAGTTCGAGGTGTTGAAAAAGCAGCTCGATCCGCATTTTCTCTTCAACGCACTCAACGTGCTGTCTTCCCTTATCCGCAGTGATGCGGAAGCGGCCGAGCGCTTTGTGAATGAATTCGCCGGTGTGTATCGCTACACGCTGGAGGTGATAGAACGGCCGTTGGTGACGCTGCGGCAGGAATTGCAGCTCGCGTCCTCGTACATGTATCTGCAGAGCATACGCTTTCGCGATGCCATAGACTTTCGCATCGATGTGGACGAAGAGGCGCGCGAGCGGCGCGTTCCTCCGCTATCCTTGCAGATACTTCTGGAAAATGCCCTCAAACACAACGTTGCCTCGCCGAGCGAACCACTGCGCATACATGTGGGAATGTGCGACGGCGATGTGCTGGTGTGCAATGCGCGCCGTCCACGTCCGACCGCTATCGCATCCACCGGCATTGGCCTCGAGAATCTCCGGCGTCGCTGCCTGATGGCCATCGGCAGAGAGCCGGAAGTGCGCAGTTCGGAACAGGAGTACTGTGTCGTTTTACCCAGCATGCCAGGAGAATTCCGTGCGCGTCGTGATCATTGAAGACGAAGCTCTTGCTGCCGAACGCCTTGCCGATATTCTTCACGAAGTCGATGGCGCGATACACATTGCCGCGGTCATTCCCAGTGTGGAGGAAGCGGTGCGCTGGCTCGCATGCAATAAGGTGGATGTGCTGTTTCTTGATATTCAACTGCGCGACGGTCACAGCTTCGATATTTTCCGCCGCATGTCGGTGAATACGCCGGTGATTTTCACCACGGCGTACGATGAATGGGCCATCGAGGCATTTCGCCACAATAGCATAGCCTATTTGCTCAAACCCATTCAAGCCGAGGATGTGCGCCAGGCGCTGCACAAGCTGGAGGTGCTGCGCGAAACGTTGCTGCCCGATGTGGGCGCGCTGCTATCGCTGATGAATTCGCCGCGCAAGGAATACAAGCAGCGCTTTCTGGTGCAAATCCATCAGAGCATCGCACATATTCAATCCGAAGACATCGCCTATTTTCATGCGATGGATAAATGCGTGTTTCTCACCACGATAGCGCGCGCAATGTATCCGGTGGACTACACGCTCGACACCTTGCAGGACATGCTGGATCCAGCGCAATTCTTTCGTATCAATCGAAAACTCCTCATCGCGTATCGCTCCATCGCGGCAATGCACGCGTTCTCCCGTTCGCGCATCAAAATCGATCTTACGCCACCTCCTCCACGTGGCATCGAAGCGCTGGTGAGTTCGGAACGGGTGGCGGAGTTCAGGAAATGGATTGACACCTGAGGGATATCAGGGTGCGGAGCATTATCGTCCGCTGCTGATGAGGAATTTTTGCAGCATGCTGTGTCGTCCGTTGCTGACGCGCACGAAGTACACGCCGGCCGCGGGAGCGGTCCATTGAAAGCGTTGCACGCCAATGGATTCGGTCCGTGCATCCATGAGCGTGCTCAGGCGTCGTCCGTGCAGATCCAGGATATCCAGACGATAGTGGCCTTCCTCGAATATATTACAGGAAAGATGCACCACTCCTTGCGCGGGTTGAGGCCAGGGCTGCTGCACACGGAAGCCAAGGTCGCGCGCATCGTTGTCGGCGAGCATTTCCTCCACGCCGGTAGGTGAGTCGGCTTCGTAGTAGGGGTTTCCCAATTCTATCCAGCGCCACAGCGCGAAATCCGGTGCGTGAATGACGTAAATATCCGCGTGCACATGCTGCTTGCGGTCGGCGTCGTTGGCCAAACGCGCGGGTGTGCCATTGCCTGTAGTGTAGACGAAGCCCTGTCGACCCGAGGCATGCGCGAGGCCAACACCGGGAAAGCCGATACTGCGCACACGATAACTCTCCATCACTTTGCCGGCGAGATGTGTGAAATACGCATTGCCCACCACATCCAGTTCGCCCTGATCCCGCAACGAAAGAAGAACATCGATGGCGGTGACCACACCCGCACGAAACGGAGCGCGATACAGTGTGTCTCCACCGCTGGCGCGAAGATTGTGCGCGGTGACCTGCACATCGCGATAATTGCGCGTCACGGAGATGCGATGGCTCTCGGGTGGATTACCCTGGAAATCGCCGGGATTGATATTGATCTGCACCTGCGGTATGCGATGTCCGTATTGCTGCTCACGCCCGATTTCCTCACGAAATTCCGTACGCAATTCATCAAGATTTTCGCCCATCACCAGTTGCACCCAGGCGCCGGGCTGATAGAGCAATTCGTCCCAGCGAATTTGCCGGCGGTTGCGTAGCTCCGCCGCAGTTCCGCTACCGGCATCATAGCTGAAGTGATACCAGAAATTTCCCGCCACCCCATCCACGGAGTCGATGAAATGTGTCTGGCAGGCTTCATCCCAATGCCACGCGAGAGTATGTCCATTGCGCCGCGCCACGGCGAGTAATACGTCGAACAGCGAATAATATCCCTCAGCAAAAATATCCGGACGCGTAGTGGAAATGGAAAATGCCAACGGATCGAAGGCGTAGGTGTTGCCCCGTATCACCACAGCCGAAGCCTGTGTCGCGGGTCGCAGCGCGCGGGCGTTAAGCGTACCGCCCGTGGCGAGTCGCTCTAGTGCCATCGATGCGGGATAGTGATGGCAATGCGTGCAGGCATTGTCCACGGGAAGTTCGGTGTGGAGACTGCCCAGCTTCAGGTTTCGCGAAGCATCAGCATTCCCTCCGGCGATATGGCAAGCATTGCAATCGCGCTGCTCGGGCAGGCGATGCCAGGTTCGGCTGCGCAACGAGGCCAGCTCGATGAGATAGCGTCCGGAATCCAGCGTGGGGGCGAATACACGACCCTCCGCATCGGAATTGCCGAGATGCACCATGCCACCGGTGGATGTACGCAGAAGCAGCGGCGCTCCGCTGTGCACCGCGGCCGCGTTATCATCGCCGAATACCGTGGCGCCGAGTGCGAAGGAAGAGTGACAGGAAATGCATCGCTCACCGGGATGGTGCTGCGCCCTGAGCGGCGCGGCCACTACAAACTGGATGGCGAGCGGAAGTACGAGCGCGAACAGGCGCCGTGCGAGCATGCTACCTCACGATGAAGGTTTTCTGGCGGAATTCCCTGCCATCGGAAATTCGATACCAATACACGCCGGGGAGCAGCGAAGCTGCATCGAAACGTGCAACATGCGCGCCCGGTGGGAGTTGTCGATGGGTAAGGACGGCGACGCGACGTCCGAGCACATCCATGATTTCCAGCAACACGAAGCGCGATGCGGCCTCACTGCCCAGCCGGAAGGGAATGCTGATTTCGCCACCGTTGTGGTGAGCTGGATTGGGATAACTCTGTCCCAATTGCAGTTCCGTCGGAGCAGGGACGTGCCCCGCAGCCGTCGGGTTTTCCTCGAAGAAGATATGACTCACCCACACGCTGTCGTCACAGGCCTCGAGGCGCATGCGTATGAGCAGATTGCGCATGAAGGGATCGCGTGTGCGTCGCACCATACGATATTCATCGAATTCACGCTGCGTAAATCCTTCGAAGGTTTGCAGGGTTTGCGGGAGAGCTTCGCCCGAGGGTGGTGCGAGCACAAAGCCGCCGGTATTGCGGCAGAGTTTGGTGAGTTCCTCCGAGGCGATGAAGTCGCCGAGCGGCAGTACGAAGACGCGGATGTTTTGATTGATGCTTGCGGAAGTAATTTCCGCTGGCAAAGTGAAGCCTGTATTGTTTTCCCCCGTGGTGAGTACGAAGACCAGTTTGTTCCGTGCATTCCCGTTGGTGGAAAGCTCTATCATGCCCGCCACCATGGCATCGTACAACGCACGACGTCCGCCAAGCGTCATCGAGGCCAGACTTTGTTTGCTTGCATCGCGGTCGCTGCTGAGAAACGAGAGCAGCGTGGGACGATCCGCATACGTGATGATGCTGATGGTTTGGCAGGGCAAGGTCATACTGTCAATAAAAGCGATGGCTGCCTGTGTCGCTTCCGTCAGCATGGTGGCGGTCATTTGCGAGGAATTATCGATCAGCAACGCAATATCATAGCATGCATTGCGCAGCGAATCGGGTTGCATATCGATGATATAGTCGTTGGTGTCGACGAGGCCGAGTCTTTCCTCGAGTATCAGTTGCCGTTTTTCCAGATCGTAGATGGGTTTATCCGCACAGTACGCGGCAAAATAGAGCTGATAGTAATAGTAGTCCGGTGTGTTCGGTTTGAGCAAACGTAATTCGAGGCGCGGCTGCGCCTGTGCCTGCGGTCCCGCGAGGAGCAGGATCACGGCGCAGAGGAGGGTGCCGCAATGGAGGATATGGAGGTGGCGGTTCATGATGGTGTTCTGCCCGCAATGGAGGTGAACAGCGGTGCTTCCACGGGCCAGGGCAGGGGAATGTTGTAGCGCTGCGCGTCTCCGCGGACATTGATGATGAAAATGGTGGCCAGATAATCGGGAGATGATCGGAACCGTGGGTAGGTGCTGTTGTCCATGCGGATCAGCACATTATTGCCGGAAAAAACCGACTCGAAGGGTTGCTTCGATACCGTGCTCATCTCTCCTTCGGTAAAGGCGTAGAGACTTTGCTCGTCCGCGCCGTAAATCGTTTCCTGAATGTCGAAATGCTCGTTTTCATTGTCGTCTCTGTAGAGCACAATGAATGCCGAAGCGAGTCTCGCACAATCGTATTGGCGAAAGTAGCCCGGCGGTATGACAACCTGAAAAGGCAAGCCGGTGGCGGGAATGTCGAGGTAGTTGGCGGAAACGGAGTACACATCCAGATACGGCAACGGTGATTGATACGGCGGTATCAGCACCACCGATACACGGAGGCCGCTGCCCGAAAACCGTTTGAGTGGGTAAAGCATGGTATCCACCAAGGCCTCGAATCTGATGGTCGTGCGCACGCGGGCGGTGTCGTTGCGCCAGGGATCACTGCATGGATCCGTTCCGATAATTGTACTCGGATCATCATCGCCCGGCGAGGTGCAGGCCGCCGCACAAAGACAATACAATATCACCCCCATCACCGTGAGGAAGCTCAACGCCCGCCGCAGACTCGAACGAGGGTGTGACGATGTGACGAAGAATCCGTATCTGTGCGAACTAGAATCGATAGCGAAGGCCGTATGTCAATCCGAGTGTGTGACTGGTGAAAATATTGTCCTTGTACTTGTAGGCCAGCAACGAAGCGTCCGCGCCGATGACAATGCCGAGGCGCTCGAGCGGAGCGAATTGCACCGCAAGACGACCACCGAACACGGGTCCGAGGCTGGTTCCGCCGATGCGCAGGGTGAATTCCGGTGTGACCCCGGTCCAGAGTGGTTGGGAAAAACGATAGAATCCCGATCCCACCAGCATGGCGGATTGTCGCTGAAAAAGGTAGAGGGAGTCGTTCTCGATACGATAATATTCCATCGCGAACGATTTCTCACTCAACGATACGCCCACTGCATGATGCACATCGAACGCGTAGCCGGCGTGCAGCGCGAAATGCTGCTGCTCGCGATCAACACCGAGACGCGCGTGATCGATGTACGGCCATGTGGTGAGGTGTTCACGCTGAATTTCCACATCGAAGCGGCCCGGTGTCGCTGCGAAGGTCTGAAGCGAAGGCGATTGCACAATGGTGATGGGACGCGCGCTGTGATCCGTTTGCGCAATCGCTATCAACACGGTATCGATGCGTGTGACGCGAACGGTATCATTGCGCTGAGCCACTGCGGGGAGGTACACGGTATCCACACGCGTGATCCAGACGGTACGCGTCGGTGGCGGACTTGAAACTGTGTGCTGCGGTGTGGGTGTTGCGCCGTCGTGTGCGTTTGTTGCTCCGGAAGAAGCGACGGATGATGCACTCTCGCCAGTGGTGTTCAGGGCGTCGTGCGCCGCCGTTGGTTGTGACGAAGCGTCTGGCGTTTCCCTCTCGGAGTCTTTATCGAGCGAGGAAAGGAGATAGCCACCGGTGAACAGCGATACGCCCAGCAAGGCCGCCACGAGCATACGTCGCAGCGTCCACCACGAGCCGGTCGCAAGCGCGGCGACACCGGATGCAGTGGTGGAGGTGGCGGCCGGAGCGCTTGAAGCTGCAACGCCGTCGGATACGCCCGCCCCCAGTGAAGCAGCTGTCACGGCGGCGCCCGTCATAGCGGCGCCGGAAGAAATGCCACTCGTTGACGTACCCAGGGCCGCGCCACCAGCGGCTGCGCCACCTACGGCGCCGATGCCCGCGCCAATTCCTGCCGCACCGAGAATCGCGGCATCCAGATGCGATGGCACCGAGGCAACACGCGCGTCGGCGGCGAGCATCGAGCGAAGCCCGAGATGCTGATGCAGCATGGCGCGTTTCTCCGGGGAGACGGAGAGAATGTGCAGAAACTCCGTTTCTTCGGACGGGCTCAATGCGCCGTCGAGAAAAGCGGATACGTATTCCTCGAATTCCATGGCGGTCTCTGATTATCCTTGCGGATTCAACAATTCACGTAACTTTTGCCGCGCCCGAAAGATACGCTTTCTCACCGTGGTGAGCGGTACTTCCGTCATGCGGGCTATTTCCTCGTAACTGTAGCCACCGTATTCGCAGAGAACCAGTGCTTCGCGATTTTCATCCGGAATTTCCCGCATCGCCCCCTGAAGAGCATCGTGCGTATCGAATTCCACCGCGCTGTCATGGCCCAGGCGATCTTCCACGTCGGCGATATCCACAGGAAATTTTCTGTCGCGCAGCACGTTGAGGCAGCGATTCCTTGCGGATCGCATCAGGTATGCGGCGACATTCTCGATTTCGCTGCCATTGCGAATGCGTTCCAACATGCCAATGAACACGTCCTGGAACACATCCTCGGCCGTGCCATCGTGTCCGACGAAGCGGGTGCAATACACATACACCGGCTGCTTGTGCCGGGTATACAGCTCTCCGAAAGCGCGATTGTCGCCATTTCGAATTCGCTGCTGCAGCTCGCGATCCAGCGATACACTTTGACTCACTTCATCCAGCACGTCGTTCCTGTTGATAATCACGACACGAGGGTGGTGTCGCGGGAATGACACGTGATAGCGGTAAAAATTCCTTCAACTCGAAAAAAACATCCTCCTGGCCGCTCAATCCAGGCAAGGAAGCCCACACGCTCAGCGTTGAACGATGAACGTACGCGCGAACGCCGAGGTCGCATTGCGCAAGCGCAGCACATACATGCCCGCCGGCAGTGCCTGCGTGTCCAGCTTCAGCGTGGAGAGCCGACCATCGCCGATCGCGCAGGGTATCATTGCGAGCGGTCGTCCGAGTACATCGAACAGTTCGAGCGTCGCTTCCTGACCGGCGGGAACGAGATAGTCGACATGCACACTGCCACCCGTCCGCACAGGATTGGGCGCGGCAGACAGCCACAACGCCGATGGCGGCGTGCCCGCTCCGATGGCGGAGACGAGGGATCCGAGTTCGTAGTACACGGTGTCACCGAGTGGCACGCGGCTGGTCCAGCCCCGGTTGTCCGATGCGGTGATAAACCATTGCATCCACGCAGCATCCGCGGGCACGTCGATGGGAATGTTTTCGTGCATTTCGGCAGCAATGCTTGCGGTATGCATGGTAAAGTCATCACCGGGGTGATATCGGTAGTGTAAAGTGACCGACTCGAGCTCCCACGCCGGATCCCAGCGATCGCCATGTACACGCAGAGGGAAGTCCAGCGTTTCGCCTGCACGCAGTGTCATTGGCGGCAGGTGTTGTATGTACGGCGCGTGATTCCATGCATAATCACCGAAGGCCTCGAGATGGTCGTATTTCCGCGACCAGGTGGTGTACATCATGCCATGGAAATGTTCTGTGTCGCGCGTCCATTCGCGCCAGCGGCGAATCTGCTGTTCGTCTTGATCGTAGTAGGGCGCGGACATTTGCCGGAATCCTTTGGTTGCGAACAGTCCCAGACTGTTCTGCACCGTTCCATCGCGGCCGTTCCAATTCACCATGCCGATGCTTTTCTCGATGAGATCGGCACTGCCGCGAAGATCTCCGCGGACGAGGTAATACGGACCTTTGACCGCGTTGTGATATTCGTCGAACATATCCGACCACACCCACACATCGGCATCCGGATTGTGACGACGGATAATATCACGGCATTGCCGGACATTGTCCGCGAGGAGCTGTGCGGGCGTCATCCCCCGGTTTTCGTCGCCGGCATCCCAGTTCATCGTTCGGATCTCATCATGCTGCATCATCACCGTGCGTGGGGCAAGAACGCTGTCGAGCACGCGGAATTCACGATCGAGAATGGTGTAGAGTTCGGGATCGCTCATCGTGGCCATGACCTGATCGGTATAGATCACTATCGCGTGATACCAGGACACGAGTATGGTATCGCCATTCGCGAGAGCGCCGGCGGGAAGTCGTTTGAACGTTGGCGGCGTATGCCAGCGGTCGTAATCGCCCGGCCAGGAGAGATTCCCCATGCGCGCATCGCGAAGCGTGTCGAAGTCCACTCCTTCGATGTACGCGAGCCGCAGCGTGGGATGTGTCACGGTAAGCGGCGTGCCCTCGCGGCGGAGGAGATTCACGAAAGCGGCTTCCTCGAGCAGGAGATCATCCCACCAGATTTTACCCGACCGCGCGCCCCACACGCCCCAGTACACGCCCACGGTGTCGGCTTCGAGCGAATTGAAGGTGAAGTCGATCGGTATCCAGTCTGTGGACGACGGGATGGAAAAATCGTTGAAGGCCAATTGATAGCCCGCGTTGCTCAGAACGGAAATATTTATTGAGGAAGCGGGTTGCAGGGCTTCGGTACGCACCCAGCCGCGTACATGGTATTGTGTGAAGGGTTGCACACGCGTCCAGTAGGAAACGCGACCGTTGCCAGACTGCGGGGAATACTGCGCGAAATTCTCGAAACGAATGCTCGTCGAGCCGCTATGCTTGATGTCTGTATCTGCAAAGCTGAGTTGGCCGGGCTGATCGATGAAGCGGAAGCCCGGGAATTGATCGCCATTGCGCTGTTCGAAACCGCCATTCGGCAAAGCCACCTGCACATGCGGCAGCAAGCGCGCGCTGTCGGCCTCGATAACGAAACGCTGCGAACGCACCGGCAAACCGGATGCCAGATTGGGATTGTGGAACAGCACCTCGTTGGAATAGCCGATGGGCATGACACCGGGAATGAGTTCCAGGCCCCGATCATCGGCATACCGTTTCAGCGATGCGAGTGAATCGAGGTAGCGCTGCGGCAAGGTCGTGGGACGCGAGAACTTCGAGTCGTTGAGCTGCACCCCGTTGATGCGATGCGCGACGGCATTGTCCCACAGGGCTTTGGCGGCGGTGACATTTGCACCCACAAGCACATTGGTGCTGTGATACATCCAGCGACGCGGAAACTCGGGAGCGTCCACAATGCGGCAGGCCTCGAGTCCCCACCAACCTGCGAAGGGAAGCAGCAACTGTTTCAGCGTATGCACGCCGTAACGCAAGCCGGCCTCGTCAGTGGCATTGATCAGTACACGCATCGGCACCGCGTCGAGCACATAGCCCTCGGGGCCGGGATACGTGGGGGTAACGCGTATGCGCTGGTCGGGGAAGGCCGCGAGCATGGTGTTGAGAAACTCTGAAGCGATTCCAAGGTACATGCCGCTCTCCAGCGTATCGGCTGGCGTCCACAGAGCGATCAGCAAGGTGTCGTTCCCCTTGCTTCGCAAGAATGCATTGATCTCGGCGGCTTGTTGGTGAGCGGGTCGGGCGGGATCGAGAAAGATATGCTGTCCCGCCGTGGGTACGTACACCGCGCTGAAATACACGCGCTGGTAGGCGGCACGCGGTTGCGGGTGCAGCAAATGCAGCAGCGCTTGAGCGCTCAGGGAGAAGCAGGGACACAGCAGCAGAACAATCAGCGCACAGCGTCGCATGCGCACCTCCGGATGACAGTGGGAATACGCCAGCAACATCGGGATAATTTCGGACGGATTCAACCGGCAAAAACCGGCGCGGAATTGCGTGGACATAGAGAAAATCGCTGAGCCGGCGTGAGTGCGGTGAATTCCTGCGACCATCAGGCAATGCTGCATGCGGATGGGGGGAGGGCTGTTGGGAAGGATGATCCGTTTCGACGGGTGCATGCAAAAAAACAGGAAGCGGGACTTGCGTCCCGCCTTCCTGTCTCTGGAGTGCCGTGGGGATGTTACTTTCCGCGGCGCGCATTTTTCATGCCCGTGCCGTCGGCCGCGGGAGTGCCGCCGCCCGTGGCCGGGGAGCCGCCGCGCAGACCCTTGCCCGCCGGGGAACCGCTGCCGGTGCCGCGCTGGAAGTCGGGATCCTGTCCGTTGGGGATGCCATCGCCATCGGCATCGGGGGCATTGTCGTTGATGCCGTCGCCGTTATCGTCGACGAAGCCGCGTCCGCTGGTACCGAGTTTCGTGCCGGTGTAATCGGGGTCCTTGCCGTTGGGGATGCCATCGCCATCGTCGTCGAGCGCATTGTCATTGATGCCATCGTTGTTGAGGTCGACAAAGCCCTTGTTGGCGGGGCGATTCTGCGCCGAGGCATCGTTGCTGTTGGCGACGGTGAGTACGAGCGTGAGGGCGAAGAGGGCTGCGAGAGTGATGAGGCGTTTCATGATAATCTCCTTGTTTGGATGGGGTGCTTCATGCTTGTGCCTTCTGTTGCTCCACAATCGTGCCAAAGTGGATTTCTGCGAAAATCGGGTTTTTTGGAGCGTTGGCTGGGGCTGGGCGGCAAGCTTTGTCGACGCAGCGGTGGGATTTGTCGAGATCGGCCGGCTGAGCACGGAATACATGTGAAGAGATGAAAGAGAGCGGAGAGAGCGGAGAGGAAGTGTTGAGGGGTGCGGCCCCCCCGAATCCTGCGCCACGCCGCATTCGAGTCAACGCAGAGGCGCAGAGACGCATACCCGCGATCCCTCCGGGCCCTCGGTGTTGGCGAAGCGCTCCGAGTACTCTGTGTTCCCGCGAAGCGCTCTGCGTTACCAGGCGCGCGTTTGCTTTCCAGCATGCAACTATCTCGCACGTTCTTCGTAACTTGCTATTCTGTGATTGATCCGGTGATTGACGGACAGGATATGAACATTCGGACGGTATGATTCAGGCGGTCTTTTTCGATCTCGACGGCGTTATTGCCGATACGCTGCATTTCCATTATCTGGCGTGGGAAAAAATGTTCAACGACCTCGGCGGCAGCATTTCCGAGCATTCGGTGTTGCTGCACGAGGGTCGCGCTTCGCGCGAAATCCTGCCACGCTTTCTCGAAGAGGCCGGCGTGACCTTGCCGGTGGAGGATCATGAGGATTTTATCGATCGAAAACGCGCATACTACCGCAGTATCGTGCAGGTCGGGTATTTTCCGCATGCCTTCGAAGTGATCGCCGAGCTGCGCCAACGAGGTTTCCATACGGCTCTGGTGACGGCGTCCTCGCTCAAGAACATGGAAACCGCGCTCACAGCCGAGCATCGCTCTTTGTTCGATTTTCTCATCACCGGCGACGAAGTGCATCGCGCCAAACCGCATCCCGACCCCTATCTCGCGCCGATGCAGCACCTGGGGCTTCAGCCGGAGCACTGTCTGGTTGTGGAAAACGCCCCCCTCGGTATCGAAGCGGCGAAAAACGCGGGCATGACTTGCGTTGCCGTGGAAACCACGCTCAGCCGGGAATATCTCACGCAGGCCGACTTCATCGTGCATGAATTGCGCGATCTGCTCGCACTGCCCGTGCTCGCTCCCCTTCCCTCCGATTACGACACTCGCACCAAATAATTCACCAGAGGTAATGCGCATGAGAACTCGCCTCTCCCTGCTCCTGCTCCTGCTCGTGGCCGCCGTGCCCCTGCGCGCGCAGGATTTCAAACCCATCTCCTATGAGGAGTACAAGCTGAAAAACGGCTTGACGGTCATCCTCCATGTCGACCGTACCGCTCCCACGGCCATGACCTACTGCCTGTATCGCGTGGGCTCCAAGGACGAAGTGACCGGTCGCACGGGCTTCGCCCACTTCTTTGAACACCTGATGTTCGAAGGCACGAAAAACATCAAGCGTGGCCAAATCGACAAGCTGATCACCGCGGCAGGTGGCGTGCTCAACGCATCCACGTCCTTCGATCAGACGGATTACTTTTTCAAAGTACCCATCAATCAACTCGAGTTGGCGCTGTGGATCGAATCCGAGCGTATGATGAATCTCGTCATCGATCAAACCGGTGTGGAAACGCAGCGCGCCGTGGTGAAGGAAGAACTGAAGCAGCGCTACGAAGGCCGCCCCTACGGCACGCTGTGGGATAATATCGTGAAAGCGTCCTTCCAGGGTACGCAGTATGAATGGACGCCGATCGGTGTGCCCGAGGATATCAATCGTGCGGAACTCCAGGAATTTCTCGATTTCCATGCGAAATACTATCTGCCCAACAATGCCTGCCTCGTGGTGGGTGGCGACCTGGATGTGCCGCAAACCAAGAAGTGGATCGAGCAGTACTTCGGTGCCATTCCCGCAGGCCCCGAGCCGCAGCGTGTGAAGGTGACCTTCCCCGAACAGAAGGAAAGCCGCCTCGTGACCGTCGAAGAGGAGGTCACGCCGCTCCCCGCGTACATCGAATCCTATCGCAGTGTCGACTACCATCATGCCGACGCCTACGCGCTGGAATTGCTGGGTGACGTGCTGTCGAATGGTAAAAGCTCGCGCCTGTATCAGCGTCTTGTGGACAAGGATCAGCTCAGCATTCAGGCGGCCAGCTTCAACGTGCCGCTCGAGCGCGCCGGACTGTTCGCTTTCTACAGCATTTCCAATATGGGCGTGACCTTCGAGCAGGTGGAAAAAGCCATCGCCGAGGAAATCGCTCGCGTGCAGAAGGAAGGGATTTCCGAAGAGGAATTCCAAAAGGTGCGCAATGCGAAAGAAGCGTCGTTCACCCGCAGTTTCATGTCCCTCGACGGCAAGCTGCGCAACCTCGCCTCGTACTCCCTGTTCTATGGCAATACCGCCCTGGTGAACAAGGAAATCGAGATGTACATGAAGGTGACCCGCGACGACATCAAGCGCGTTGCCAACACCTACCTCCGTCCCGAACGACGCAGCGTCGTGAAATATGTCGTGCCCGAGAAACAGAGCTGATATCCACCAGGCAGATCAGAGGAACGCAACAATGAAACATTTCCGCATCATGACCGTGGCGCTGCTGCTGATGCTGGTGGCGCAAACGTTCGCGCAGGTGGACCGCAGCAAAAAACCCGCTCCCGGCCCGGCGCCCAAGGCTTCCTTCCCCGAATACTACGAAACCACGCTCGACAACGGCCTGAAAGTCTTTGTCGTCACGAACAACAAACAGCCGCTCGTCACCTTCCGCCTGTTGGTCAAATCCGGTTCGGAATTCGATGGCGAGAACAGTGGCGTCGCCAGCTTCACCACCTCGCTGCTGACGTCGGGTACGAAGACGCGCAATTCCCTGCAATTCGCATCCGAGGCCGATTTCCTCGGCCTCAGTATCGGCGCCAGTGCGGCCGACGATCAAATGTCGATCAGCGGCTCCGGTCTCAAAAAGCACATGAACAAGCTGCTTGAACTGATGACCGATGCGATGTACAACCCCTCCTTCCCGCAGGAAGAGCTCGAGAAGGAGCAGAAGCAGGCACTGTCGGGTCTGAAAACCGTCAAGAAAAATCCCGACGAAGTTATGGACCGCCTGTCCATCACCGTGGGCTACAACGGACATCCGTACAGCAATTTCGGTATCGAAGAGGATGTCTCGGCCATCACGCGCGACGATTTGGTGGCCTTCCACAAGCGCTATTTCATTCCCAACAATGCCTCGCTGGCCATCGTGGGTGATGTCACGCCGAAAGACATCATTCCCGTGGTGAAAAAATTCTTCGGCGACTGGAAGCGCGGCGAAGCGCCCGTGCGGAATTTCGCCCTGCCCAAGCCGGTCACCGGTCGCTCGGTGCATCTGGTGGATCTCGGCAGCACGCAGACGCAAACCTCGATCAACGTGCTGTTGACGGGTGTGCGTCGTGACGACCCGGATTACCTGCCCCTTTCCATCGTCAACTCCATTGTCGGCGGCGGCTTCAGCGGACGTCTGTTCCAGAATCTCCGCGAAACGCATGCCTTCACCTACGGCGCGTACAGCAACTTCGAGTCGCGTCGCGATGCCGGTGTGTGGAGCGCGGCAGCCAGCGTGCGTCGCAGCGCCACGGATTCGGCGTTCACGCAGGTGATTTACGAAATGGATCGCATGCGCAATGAACTGGTGTCGTCGGACGAATTGGAAATGCACAAGCAAAATGCCAGCGGCCGTTTCCTGCTCGGTCTTGAAAATCCCTCCAGCATCGCTTCGATGGTGCAAAACATCGAGTTGTACGGTCTGCCGAAGGATTACTACAAGAATTACGTGAAAAACATCATGGCCGTGACCCCGGCCGAAGTGCAGCGTCTCGCGAAAAAGTACCTGCGCAGCAACGACATCGCCCTGCTGGCGGTGGGCGACGGCAACGTCATCGCCTCCTCGCTCGAGGCCTTCGGACCGATCAGCCGCTACGATGCCGATATGAAGCCGGTGCAGGCAGTGAAAAAACTCGCCGTCGACATTGATGGTGAAACCCTCATGGCCAAGGCCATTTCCGCCCTGGGTGGCCGCGACAATCTTCTGGCCATCAAGAGCCGCATCACCGAAGGCGAACTTGTACTCGATCTCGGTGCCATGCAGGCGGATGGTATGATGACCTTGATGGAAAAGGCCCCGAACAAGGCCTATCAGAAAATGACGCTGTCGCTGGAAATGGGCGGACAACAGCAGATGATCGAATCCGAGCGCTGGATCAACGGCGTCAAGGCGCTGGAAGATGGCCCGATGGCTCCATTGAAAGAGCTGAGCGGTGACGAACTCGCCGAAGCTCTCGAAGGCGCCATGTTCAACGACTTCGCGCGCTGGAAGGATCTTGGCTACACCGTGACGGTGCAGGAAAAGAAGATGATGGAGGACAAGCCTGTCTACGTCGTCGAGATGAAGAAAAAGCACGGCAGCGAGAAAATGATCATCGATGCCGGCAATTTCATGCTCATCGGCAAAATCGAAGTGCGCAGCACCCCGCAGGGTGAGCTCGAAACGCTCACGCGCTACTCCGACTATCGCCTCATCGATGGCGTGATGCTCCCGCATAGCATGGTGAGCGAAGGCGGACCGCAGACCATGAAGATGACGGTGCGCTCGTACAAGAACAACGCGGACATTCCCGATTCGCAGTTCGAAAAATCCCTCTGATACACGCACACATTCGTACATGAACAACGAAGGCCCGCAATCGCGGGCCTTCGTGCGTTGTTAGTCCGAGCGTCTCATTATTCGTGTCGGCTACGTTCCTCCGTCGCCAGAAACAGTGCGACGGCCAGCGCATTTGCAATGTTCAGCGAATCCACGCCATTGCGCATGGGTATGGAAAACACCTCGTCGCACAGCGCGAGCGCCTCGTCCGTGAGGCCATGCGCCTCGCTGCCAAACAGCAGGCACAGTGGTCGTGCATCGTTCCCCGCAGCGCGGGCGAGCACGCGCGGACTTCCTCCGCGCGGTGATGTACCGATGATGCGCAATCCGAAGCGCTCCCGCAGCAAACGCAGTTCCGACAGCAGCTCGTCGCAGCGTCGTATGCGCAGCGCGAATTGATGTCCCACCGACACGCGCACGCTGCGGCGCAGCCAGGGCGACGAGCAATCCGGCCCGTGCAGTACGCCATCCACACCGAAGGCAGCCGCATTGCGCAATATCATGCCCATGTTCTCGGCATCGGCCACTTTCTGCAATGCGACATACACACGCCGACCGGGCAGGATAAAGTCCTCGTGCGACGGATTCACCGGAATGCGTGCCAAAGCCATCAGGCGCTTGTGCATGGTGAAGCCCACAATGCCATCGACAAGCTCGTCGGGTGCGGTGTACACCACTGTGTCGTCGTCCAGACGCGTGGACAATTCGCCGGCGAGCTGTTCGTACCAGCGTGGCGACATGAGCATGGACACGATGGGATAGTCCGTCGCCAGCAGGGCGCGCACGCCTTTCTCTCCCTCCACCACAAACACGCCTTCGTGCAGCAGCCGCTCTGCATTGCGTAGCGAGCGATAGGGTAGCAACGCCGCGTCGTCGAGTTCGGTGAGATGTTTATGCTTCATGCGCGGCGAAGTCAGACGGGAAGAATGATTTTCAGCAAATACAACAGCATGCCTACGCTGCCACCGACAATGGCGCCATTGAGGCGGATGAATTGCAGATCGGGGCCGACTTTTTCCTCGATTTGCCGCACGAGTGTGTCGTTGTCCAGGCGGTCGAGATTGCGTTGTACCATGGCTCCGATCTGTCCGTGATACTGGTCCACCGCCCAGGCGATGCGCTCTTTGATCCAGCCGTCGAGCGATTGCTGTGCGGCGCTGTTCTGCACAAAAGCATCGAGGGCTTGATCGAGCAATTGCGCCAGGTAGTGCATTGCTGTGGAATGTTCGCTGTCGATATCGCGCAGCAGCCAGGCGCGTCCGCGTTCGAGTATATCGCGCAGCTGTGTGGCGGCACGGCCCGAATCCACCATGTCCTCGCGCCATTGCGCCAGCGAGCGCCGCAATGCCTCCTGGCTTTCGAGCTGATCGACAAAGGAGTGCAGCCAGGCATTTACATCGGCGCGTGCGGGATGCTGTTCCTGTTCGCGTATGGCTCGCAACTCGTCGGCGATGGTACGGATGATGGCGTCGGCGAGATCGTCGTAGTTCAGGGCGTTCACGCTCTCCGCCATCCATTTTCCGAGCCGGCGAATGGGACTTTCGGCGTACTCCTCGGCCACGGCTTTGAGGTTGCGGATAATCAGCGCGCGTACCTCCGCCGCCTGCAACCAGGGACCGAGGCGCTCGAGCAGCACATTCAGCGCGGTGTTGTGATGGCCCTGGCGCATGAGCTGCGTGGCCAGCGAGCGCAGGGCGCGGAGTATGTCGTCGTCGCTGACACGCTCGCGCAGCAGGCGCATCAGCAGGTCGCCCAGGCGACCGCTATCCGCGCTGCCCACCGTGTCGCGAAGCAAGCCGCGCAACACGTTCAGCAACGCGGCGCGGTTGGCGGTTTCGCGCAGCCACTGGGCGAGCGCGGCACCGAAATTCCAGGCGCCGATGTGCTCGAGTATGGTGTCGCGCGTGAGCCAGCGGTTTTGCACCATGTCGATGATCGACGCGGTGAGTTTGTTTCTATGTCGGGGTATGATGGCGGTGTGGGGAATGGGTATGCCCATGGGATGGCGAAACAGCGCGACAACGGCGAACCAGTCCGCCAATCCTCCCACCATTGCCGCTTCACCGAAAGCGTGCAGCAGGCCACCGAGGAAACTGTCGCGAAACGGCAAGGTCACGGCAAAGATCAATGCCGCGACGATCAGCGAAAGCGGCGCGAGACGCAGGGGATTGCTATACGATGCGCGGTCCTTGGACATGTGACCAATCTACATTCCGGCTCGCTGTGCGGCAAGAAGCTGACGCGGTGCCACAACGAAGGAGAACAGCTGCGGAATCCGTGGTAACCGCGTCAATGATGTGCGGGGCCGCGGAGCAGGCGTGCGGGCAGCAGGAAGAGTTCGCGTATGCCCTGCAACAGGCCATCCATGGCAAAGCCGAGGATGCGGAAAGGAATGGACAGCAACCATAGCAGTGGATAGAGTACAAGTGCGAGCAGGGCAAGCACCGGGCTGATGGCGAGCAGTAACAGCCAGAGGAGGAATTTCATGCTTGTGAACTCGCGGTGTCGGTGCTGGCCGGGGTGGTGGGTGCGCTGTTCGCGCGTCGAATGATCATGAGCGAAAGATCGTCGTGCTGCGGCGAGCCGGCGCTGAACGAGGAAACGCGGTCCAGAATAAGTGCGCCCAACTCCGCAGCGGACATGGACGCGTAGCGCTCGAGCAATTTCTTGAGACGAATGTCTCCGAAAAATTCGCCCTGCGCATTGCGGGCTTCCGTCACGCCGTCCGAAAACACCAGAAGCACGTCGTCGTGCTCCAGCACCACGCACTGCTCCTCGTAATTGCGATGCAGCAGCAGGCCCAGCGCTGGTCCGCCACGGGGCATCTCCTCCACTGCGCCCTTTCGGGCGATCAACGGAGGCATGTGTCCGGCATTCAGCAAGGTCACCTCGCCGCTGTCCTTCGTGATTTCAAGGTACACGAGCGAGGCAAAGCGATTCGGCAAGCCGTCGCGGTCGAAGATCTCGCTGAGCTGGGCGCCGAAATCCCTGATGGATGCGCGTCCGGGAGCGATGGCACGCAAAGTGGCCTGAAGCTTGGCCATGAACAGCGCGGCACCCAGGCCTTTGCCTGCCACGTCGCCCAGCGACAGGCCCAGGCGATCCTCGTTCACGTAAATGTAATCCACAAGATCGCCGCCCACATCGTTGGCCGGATGGGTGTACAGGTACAAATCCCAGCCGCGGAACACGGGGCGCTCGTCGGGCATGAGTGCGATCTGCACCGCGCGTCCGGCTTCCAATTCGTCGCGTGCGAGAATTTTATCCTTCAATTCCAGCAGCAACACGAAGAGAAACAGCAGCGCGCCGACAAGCTGCGCGCCACCAAGACCACTTTGTCCGGAATCATGCACGAAGAGCAACAGCACGGCCCCGATCAGCAGCAAAATGCGCCGCAGCGGAGTGAGGCGCAGCATCATGGCGCGGGTGATCCAGAACGGAATGTAGAACAGCTTGTAGAAAGGCGACATGCGTTCGAGGCGCTGCTTTTCGTCCTCGCTCAGGAAAAACTCTTTCATCTCCCGAAGGTCGCGCTGCATGCTGGACTTGAGATCGGCGTCCTGGAAATCGGAGCGCAACGCGTCGCGAAGACGCTGTTTTCCCTGGGATTCCTTCGTAGCACTCACGGTGATTCCACTCGCGTTGATGATTCGACGGTGTACGCAATGAGGGAAAAATAGTTACCCCGAAGCGATTTCCCGCATTCCGCGTGCCGATGAAAAAATATTCCAGACTTTCTGCAACTCGGGCTTGACAGTCACCGTATGGTGACATATATTTGTCACCATGGAGTGACTAACAGGCGGTGTGCAACCATGGAGTATGTGATGATGTCCAGAAGAATGTTTCTCACCAATAGCGCAGCGGCGCTGGCTATGGTCGGTGTGGCGAGCGCCCTGCCATCCTGCGCTTCGGTGGTGCGTGCGGATCTCGATGCGCTGGCGCCCGAGCATGCCTTGCGCGATCGAATCGGCGGTGTCGGTCTGGAGATGCTGGAACTGGCCTCGCTCGCACCCAGCAGCCACAACGTGCAACCCTGGCATGTGCGCTGCCTCGAAGCGCGGCGGTGGGAGCTGTCGCTGGATCCACGTCGCTTCCTTCCGGCCACCGATCCCACGCGGCGGGAAATGTGGCTGTCTGTTGGCGCGTTCGTTGAAAATCTGCATGTGGCCGCTGCAAACCGGGGACTGCGCATGCACGTTCAGGCCGACGGAGGAATGCTCGACGGTGTCCTGCGCATCGAGTTCGCGGAAGGCGGCGCGCCATCCGAATTCGAGGATGCCCTTCTCCGCAAACGGCGAACGGTACGGAAAAACCTCCTGACGAGGCCACTCGCTCCGCATCACATCGATCAGCTCGGCAAGGATTGCGGCGATGTGCGCTACCACGCACCCGACGGTGAGGAGAGCCGCATCATCGCCCAAACGGTACGGGAAAGCACCAGGCGACAGAACGAAAGAAAAGACGCGCGGGAGGAATTGTCGGAATGGATACACTGGTCGAACAAGGATGCTCGGCTTCGCCGCGATGGCTTGACTCCCGCCACTATGGATATCACCGGCGTGCCGGGCATGATCGTGCGAATATTCTATTCGAAAAAGGACGTGCTCGACGATGCCTTCGCCGAAAAAGGCAATGCCATTGCTGACGAACAGAGTATGCTGCATGGCGGATGGATGACGATCAGCGGCGGAAGCGACAGAACCGTGGCCGATTGCGTGGATGCGGGAAGGCGCTTCGAGCGTCTGTGCCTGCGCGCCTGTGCGCTGGGAATAGCGGTACACCCCATGAGCCAGCCACTGCAGGAAGCTCCCTGGAGCAGTACGCTGCGCGACACCCTGCGCCGCGGTCACATTCACTTTCTGCTGCGCGTGGGCTATCTTGAGCACTACCCCGAAGCGGTGAGTCTGCGACGCCCGGTGTCCGACTTCGCGGCGGCGGTGTAGATCGGGCCAAGCCCCACTGCGGCCCGGTGCGAATGAAAAAACATGACTCTTTGCTCCGATACATCGGTCAAGGGTGCAAGCGACAAACAGCGGGATGGAGATGCGATGAAGCGTTCAACAGCGGAACACTCGAACAGCGAATTGCGCAAGCGCGACAGGGAGAAAACTCGGCAATCACTCATCGATGCAGTGGGTGCGATTGTTCGCGAACAAGGCATCGAAGGCGTAGGCATCAATGCGGTGGCGCGCGTGGCGGGCGTGGACAAAGTGCTGATCTATCGCTATTTCGGTGATCTCGATGGACTGCTCTCCGCCTATGTCACGCAGCAGGACTACTACGCACGCCTGGACGCGCATGGGGTGGAAATGCCCGCGTCCAACGACAAGAACAGCATTCTGCGTACCGCCCGCGAAGTGCTGCGTGGCCAACTCGCCGCGGTGCGCGGCAGCAGGGAATTGCAGGAATTGCTGCGCTGGGAACTCGCGACACGCAATCCGGTGACCGAAGACATTGCGCGCAAGCGCGAGGAACAAGGCAGCGCCATCACCGCACGTTTCGAGCAGGCGGTACTCAATCCCTCCATCGATGTGCGGGCCATTGTCACGCTGCTGTCGGCGGGAATCAATTACCTCGTGCTGCGCTCCCGCACAGTGGAGGTGTTCAACGGCATCGCATTGGACAATGAGGAAGGATGGCAGCGCCTCGAGCAGGCGTTGATGCAGCTCGTGGACATCGTGGGTGATCAGGCCTTTAAAACTTCCTCAGGACGAAAGCGCGTCGGCGGGTAGCGACCAGCGCGTGCGAACGCGGCAAAGGTCTTGATCGCCGGCAGCAATACTGTGCAAGGCCTCGAGTGTGTCGCCCTGCTCCTTCCAACTCCCGCGCACGGTTACATTGCCACCGTAATGCGTTTCCCTGCGAAACTGCACGAGCAATTCCTTCAACATACCTTCACGGCGCAGGCGCTCTGGCAGCGCCTCCAGCGCCCATTCCACATAGTGGATGTTGTTGACGTGGCCGTTGAGATCGATGTCGGACAGACGTACCGTAAATTCGCGCTCATCCATCGCCTCGGTCACGAGCGGCAGCGCGGGCGGTAAAACGAGATCGGCGCTCTCCCTGTCGATTCCGTATCCATTGAACATCTCCCGCGGAATGCGTTGCGGCCGCCGGCGTCGCGTATCCATGAACACCCAATGCGACATCGCCTCCACGCAGCAGCGGTCCTGCTCGTCGTATATGGCGAAGCTGCGCGTGGCGAGCATGCCGCGAAAAGCCAGCGGCCGTGTTCTCACCATTACCGTCGAACAAAGAGTCGCAGCGTGATGAATGCTGACGTCGTACTGCGTGAGCATCCAGGCCACGCCTTGCTGCTCGTAGTAGTCGAGGCCAATGCCGCGTCCCTCGCTTTGATGCATGGCAATGTCTTCGAAAAAGCGCAGCATGCTGAAAATGCTGTGGCGTCGCTGCCAGTCGCAGTCGTAGTAGTGCAGGAAGTACGGGCGCTCGAACGGCGTTCCCTTCGAAGGTGCAGTGTTGCTTTCCGTATCGGGTTGTTGCATGGTCATGGGGAATCAGGCGAAAAAGGAAGCTCGCGAGGTCGGTTTCAGTGTTCTGCTTCCGTTGCGATACCGGCGGACGAATCGAAATGCACCACGCAGCCGGCCTGCGTGGGGTGGTCGGAAACCAGAGTCTCCGCCGGGACGTCGCGGATCAGCCACAAAATCAGCATGTCACCACCGGCAGCAAACGTAAAAAACAAGCCGAAGGCGAACAGCGCCACCCATCCGGCAATCAAGGACACGATCAACGGCAGTACGCCCAGCACCAGCAACGGCGTCACCGCGCCGATGCGGTAGGCGCGCGCTCGTATCGGAACGGTGCAATGCGCGTAGGGTGTGACAGTCTTCCAGTCGAAGCCGAAACGCATCAAACTCCACGGCAGCTTCGCGGCCCGCATCCAGGCCAGGGCGTGCAACGCTTCGTGTACGAGCACGCCGAGCAATACCGCGACGAGAAGCACGTATCCCGCCACATCGCCAGTGACGAGTGTGACAACTTTGTCCAGGCCCCATATCACCTGCCACAGTAACAGCGGCAAGAGCACAGCAGGCACAGCGGCGTATAGCATCACGATGTTCGCGCGCAGCAGACTGATGGTTCTGTCCTCGCTGCGCCGCTGATCGTCCGGCTGCGCCTCCGCCGGAATGCGCGCTTCATCCATGCTGTGCGAGCCCTGGCAGATAGCGTTCGCGGAGTACGTTCAGATGATGCCGTTCGTGTCCAGCCAGTATCCAGGGTATGGCGCGGGCGGTGACGCTTTTGTTGTTCGCCACGCCCCTGCGCGCCTGCACGGCTGCGCTCCAGGTGCTGAACAGGTAAATGTTGGACATGCGCAAATGCTCGAATTCCGCCGCGAGATTGTCGCGCGAACGCGCGTTGAAATCGCCACCCAGCACGTAATCGTCCTGCTCGAAGCCGGGCAATGGGGTATTGTCGCCGCGCGCGAAACACAGTCCGCGATAGGCGAACACGCGCTCGGTGTCGATGATGTGTCCGATCACTTCCTTGATGCTCCATTTGCCAGGAGCATACGCAAAGCCCGCGTCTTCGTCAGCGAGTCCGCGCAGCAGCGCCAGGGTTTCCTCCTTTTGCTCGGCGAGCAACTGCAATACGTCGACATCGGGGAGAAGATCGACGTAGGCGCCGTAGTACGGTGCGTACTCATCGGGCGAGGGGCGGGGTATGGTCATGTTGTTCATCGTCGCACCTTTCCATGTGAGTCAATGATTCGTTTCGATTCGCTTTTTCCTGTTGAAATCGTAGCGCAGCTGCAACAGCTCCACGGCCAATGCGAAGCCCATCGGCAGGTAAATGTAGGCCTTCGGTACGTGCTGATGCAGGCCTTCCATGAAAATGGTCACACCGATGGTGATGAGAAAAGAAAGCGCGAGAATTTTGAGTGTCGGATGCTTGAGTATGAAATCCCCGATAGGCCGCGCGAAGAAGAGTATGCCGACAAAGGATACCACCACCGAAGTGACGATGACCCACAGCAAATGCGTCAATCCCACCGCGGTGATGACGGAATCGATGGAGAATACGATGTCCAGCAACACGATTTGTGTAATCACGCTCGCGAATGTATGACCTTTGCCGGCCGACGGATGCGTTTCGTGCACCTCCACGGTGTGGTGTATCTCCTTGGCGGCTTTGTAGAGGAGGAACAGTCCACCCGAAAGCAGCAGGATGTCGCGTACGGACAGCGTCCACAGCACGGGCGCAGTGAGATTGCTCAACGCCAGGACCAGCACCAACACGCCGAGTCGTGCGATGAGTGCGAGCGAAAGTCCGATAAGACGCGCTTTCTGTCGCTGCTCCTCGGGGAGTCGCGAGACGAAGATGGAGATGACGAGAATGTTGTCCACACCCAGAACAAGTTCCAGGCCGATCAACAGGGCGAGGATTCCAAGAGCGTCGGTCATGGCATTGTATGGGAAAAGGTGAAACGCTGTCAGTTGCGATGGAAATGTGAAAGGATGTAATTCACCGCTGTGATCATGTTTTCCTGAAATTTCTCAGGCGCCTCGAGCATGGGAAAATGTCCCAGACCAGGCATCAGCGTCATGGCGGCGGCCGGGGACAGTTGCCGCAATGGCAGCATGTACGTAGGCCACAGGTCGGCGTTGATGCAGTACACAGGCAGCGCCACTTCCTCGATCACGGGGATGTGTTCGTACAGCGCATAGTTTCGGAACGCACTTATCGCCACTGCGGGATCGGCTTTGGTCATCGTGCTAAGCACCTTCTCAACGACGAGGCCGTCCGCTCCGCGGCGGAACATGCCACGCACAAAGCGCGCGCAGGTTTTCGGGTAATCCTTGCGAAAATCACCGACGAGGGAATCCACAAACGCCTCGGGCATGCGCTGCGAAATGTCGTGATAGGTGTCCACGCCGAGCAGGCCGATGACCCGACCTTCAAGCTTGCGCGCCGCTTCGGCAATCACAGCACCACCCATTGAGTGCCCGACGAGAATCATCGAATTGAGATGTTCGCGATGCGCCACCACGCGGACGTCGGCCGCGAAACTCTCCATGGTGTAATCCTTGCGCTCCTTGCCCGAAGCGCCGTGTCCCGCCAGGTCCAGCGAAATCACTGTGTAATGCTCGGCAAGCGCATCGAATTGCTTTCGCCAGATCGTGCGGTCGCAGGACCAGCCGTGCACGAGAACGAGTGTGGGATACCCCTTGCCTTTTCCCTGATAGCGGATGATGGTTCCGTCGGTGGATTCGATTTCATCGGTGAAAAAGCCGCCGTCCCTTCGTCGAACGCCGTCATCGTCTTTGCACGATACGAACAGGAGCACAGCAATGAGAAAGAGTCCACGAAGGACGCGCAGAAAAGGGGTCATGATCCTACCTGTATGAAGAACGGCGCCATGATGCAAGCTAACATCATGGCGCCGTAATGCCAATGCGCTCAGCCACGCTGCTGCTTGAGAATGTCTCGGATTTCGGTGAGCAATACTTCCTCTGCCGGAGGTGCGGGCGGAGCGGCCGGAGCGGTTTCTTCCTTTTTCTTGAATGCATTCATGGCCTTGATGACCATGAAAATCGCAAAGGCCACGATAATGAAGTCGACGATTTTCTGAATGAACATGCCCCAGTTCAGCGTCACCGCGGGAACATCGCCCTCGGCCGCCTTCAGCACGATTTTCAGGCCGGAGAAGTCGACGCCGCCCATCAGCAAACCCAGCGGTGGCGTGAGAACGTCCGCCACGAATGATGAAACGATGGTGCCGAAGGCCGCGCCGATGACGATACCCACTGCCATGTCAACAACGTTGCCGCGCATGGCGAAGGCCTTGAATTCCTGAAACATTCCCATAAGCTACCTCCTGTTGAAGTAATGGCACGCACGTTCTTCGCGGATGATGGCGCGCGGATGCCTCCGAGCTTGCGAGATCACGAGCGGAACGGCGTGTGAAATCGTGGATTCGACAATCAGTGTGGGGAATCTACAGTTTAGGTCGGCATTTTCAAATTATGCTTTATCCGACTCTCTTTACTCCGACGCGGATCGCGACCTGTTTGCGAGGAAGTGAAGAGTGAAGAGTAAAGCGGGAGCCTGGTCTGAGCATATTCACCCGATCCGTGCTCCGGGCTGTTCACTTGGCACGTTGCAGCAGGTGAGTCGTGGTGAACAGGTGAAAAGGTGAACTGTGAAGGCGGAACTTGCCGCTTGGCCACTCACCCGATCGTAAGAATAGTCAACGTGAGTAATACACAGCTCGGATAACGGTTCGAGTAACCGCGGTCAAACCCAGTTCCCGCTTTACTCTTTACCCTTCTCTCTTCACTCACAGGCACTCTGGCGCAGTTCACGACGCGCATGCGAAGAAGCGAGGAGTTCTGCAGAAATCTACCGCTCGTGCAGGGCCATCACCGCCCCGGCGGGATCGCGGATCACGCAAAAGCGGCCCGAAGCTCCCAGCGAGCGTATGCCGCCAAGTATCTCGCCACCAAGTTCCTTGCAGCGGGCGATGCGCTCCTCAAGCTTGTCGACGGTGATGTACAACAGCCACTGCGGTGGCAAATCGCTGTTCACCCCTCGCGCATGACACACGCCCGCCACGGCGGCGTCCGTTGCGGGATCGGTCATCACATAGTCGTCGTAGTCGCCCATCGAGAGCGGCATCACGTTCCAGCCGACCACCTCATGATAGAACGTGCTCACAGCGTCGGCATCGGGAATGGTGAGGTCCATCCAGGAAAGCTGTCCCGGACGGGGAGTGGGGGGTTCGTTGCTGTCTGTGCTCATGCGGTTATTGGTGAATGTGAAGAATACAGTGTGAAAAGCATGCCTGGAAGCACGGTAGCTGAGCTCAATCGACTCGCACGACCGGCATCCCGGCTTTACTCTTTACCCTTCCTGACTTCGCCACGTTTTTCGGGAATGCAAATGTGAGTCATTGTTTCCACTGACTTACGGGGATTCCGCTTGTGATTTAGGTGCTGCGATGGCGATATCAAGGCGGAGGTGTTTACATCACGAAACGACAGGGCTTGTGAGAATAGCCATTGTTTGCGTCTTTGCACCGCGGCGTCTTTGCGTTGAATTCGCTTCTGACTTCAGAAGAATGAAACGCAACGTCGCAGAGAAGCGGAGACGCAAAGTGAGGAGAGGGTGTTGTCTCGTTTCGCGATTCAATGAGCCTTCTGCGGCGAGGAGGAAATTGTGCCTCCTTCCCGTGTCTCTGGTGCTGCAATGACGAAGTCAGGTGTGTGAAAAGCGTGCCTGGAGGCACGGAAGCTGAGCTCAATCGACTCGCACGACGAGGCGGAATTCGCCGCTTTACCATTCATGCCATCGCAAGCATAGTCAACGTGAGAAATACACGGCTCGGATAACGGCTCCAGTAAACGCAGCCAGACCCGGTTCCCGCTTTACTCTTCACTCTTTCCGCTTTACTCCGATCTCAAGCTACCGCACATGCAGCATCATCCTCCGCTCGTGGCCGGCGAGACGCACATGCAACAGATACATGCCCGCTGGCAAGCTGCCTGGCGTCACGGTCAGCACCTGCGAACCCGCAGCTTTCCATGCGTTGTGCTCGAAGGCTGTGCGGCCGAGAATATCGCGCATGGTGAGCACAGCCTCGCCGGCGAGATCGCCCGCAAGCAGCACGTGCATGACCGCGCCACCGCGTTCCACCGGCTGCGGATATACGGCCGCGAGACGGAAGTCCGCCGCTTCGGCCATGGCTTCGGAGGAAACCACCTTGACGCCCGGAATGAAAACAGTGGCGCGCTCGCTGCCCTGTCGTCCGAAATGGTCCCAGGCCGTGATGTCGAATTGCACGAAACGATCGTCCGCGTGCGGCTGCACCACGAAAGAATCCAGCACCACCGTCGATGCGGCCATGGGTGCGATTTGCTCGTCCAACGTCCGCTCCAATGCGCTGCCATTGTGCTGCACACCGGGCGCTCCGGTGACCTCGATGCGCAGGCGCTCGAAACGGCAGGCCGTCCAACTGTTGTTGCGCGTGCGGAAGCGCAGAGCGAATCCCGCCGCCACATAGCCGCTGCTATCGGCGAGAGCGGGAAACACCGCCGGAGCGCTCACATCCACCACGTCGAAGGAATGTGCGCGACCGGGAATGAACATGTCCGACGAACGACGCAACCATTGATCCCCGCTGTGATACACGGTGAAATCCAACAGCACATAGCCCTCGCTGTATCGCGGCGCGCTGTGACCGTGCCAGCTCCGCTCCACGCTTTGTCCCGGCGCCAACACCGCGGCCACGGCTTGTAGACCGGCTTCGTCGAAGCGGAGATCGGGATCGCTGCTGTACAGCCGCAGCGAATCCACTGTCAGCGTTCCGGTTCCGGTATTCGTCACGCGCAGCGTTTTCACGAAAGGATCGGGCGAGTACACGGTCAAAGCATTCATGGTCAATTGCTCGTCGCCGAGTATGTCCACACGCACATCCGGAGTGAGCGCGGGAATGTACACCAACGCGCGTGCATCGCTGCTCTTTCCACCCGAATGGAATAGACGCAGGTCGATGGGCAACAGTATCGGAGCGGAACGCTCATCGGCACGCCAGCGCCAGCTCAATACCAGAGCGCTGTCCACAGCCAGACCCTTACCCTCCGCCCATACGGCGGGATCGAGGAGCGCGACCTTGTCGTCGTTCCAGGACACTCGCACAGAATCACAGCGCAAACCATCGGTACCAATGTTGCGCACGGTCAGCGTGGTGGTGAAAGGATTGGGAGTGTAGGTGGTCGTTGGATCGTAGGATAGCGTGTCGTCGCCGCTCACGGTCAGTTCGGGAATGGGGAACAAGCCCGGGATGAACAACACATGATTGGCGTGCAACTCCTGCTCGCCCGAGGTCCAGGCGGTAACGCGCATATTGACCTGCCGGGCGGTGTCGCGCTTGAAGGCTTGGAAATTCCAGCGGATCAGAAGCGAATCCCCCGGTCGCAGATTCCAGCCAATGTTCTGCAAACCGGGATCTGGCGTGGATACGCCGTCACTATCGAACGACATGCGCAGCGAGTCCACACGCACGGTCACGTAACCGACATTGCGAAGAATATATTCCTGGGAAAATGGATTCGGCGCGTAGTCCCGCGCGCGGTCCCACACCAGAGCATCGGGTCCGCGGCGTTCGAGTTGCAGCAACGGCCGCAATCCGGGAATAAGCACCGGGACGCTGGCGCGCGCGGTGTCGCCCCGGTCGCTGTACGCCAGGATATGGAACCACACTTCGCGATCCTGTAATGCGCCTTCGACCTCGAACTGCTCTGAGAATTCGCCGCTGACTTCGCGCGGAGGAAGAGCCAGGTTCGGTGTGTGTTCGTGGAAGGGGGGAGCCACAACGCCCGTACCCTGCGTCTGCACGCGCACGTACTGCACGGTGGAATTATACCAACTGCGATTGGCGATACGATAGCGCAGCGGCACCACGTTGGAGACAAAGTTGCTGCCTTCGGTATTGAGGGGCAGCGCCGTTGGTGCCTGAAGCTGCTCCACAGTGAGCGCGTAGGGTTCTCCCGGTATGCTCACCGTATGCGTGCGCGTCCGAATGCGGCCGTCGAGATCCACACCTTCGACGAGCACGCTGAATTGCCGCGGGAAGCTCCGTCGCTCCATGGTGATGTCCCACCACACGTCCACATGACCCTGCGGCAACAGCGAACTGCCGATGTTGAGCTGCGCCGGACTGGCCAGTTGCACGCCCTCGCCCTGCAGGAGCACATGTGCGGTGCGGATTTGTGCGTACTGCTCGCCGATGTTGCGTATGCGCGCACTCAGCCGATAGGGCTGCGGCGCGTACAACGTCGCCGCATCGTACTGCACGCTATTGGCACTCAACACATCGATTGCGAAGCTTGGAGACAAGCCGTCGACATGCATCACCACCAGCGTATCCTCCTCGCGCCACTGTCCGGTGATGTCCTTGCCGCGCGCGACAAAGCGCAAGGTGTCCGTCCGCGGCACGCGCGTGGCGCCGTAATAGCGTACCGTCCATGCGATATCGATGCGGGGATTGCCCACTGTGGGCGGCGGCATGGGCTGGGACACATGCACAGTGGCGGCCTGCGTATTGGGATCGAGGGCATAATCCACCGGTAACACAATCCGCAGCGAGGCGCTGTCCAGCGTCGTGCCACCCTGATTGCCGAGGCGCATCGAGACGCCGAAGGGATTGTCCACATAGCCGAGCGAATCGGCCCGCACCGAGAGCTGCGTGGATGACACGAAAGTGAACTTGAAATCCGGGGGCTGCAAGGCGGGGAGGAAGAGCGTTTTTTGTGTTTCGAAGGAATCCACCGCGCTGTATTTCAACCACACACGCACGCGGTGATTTTTCGCAGTGAACGAAGGTGGATGAACGAACAGCCAGTCCACTTTGGCCGAATCATTGGCTGCCACCACTGCGGGCGTCGGCGCCTTGATCGTGATCGATTGCTCCGAATCGTGCAACGCCAGGTCCGCCACGAAACTCACCCGCACCGACAGCGCCGCCGAAGGGGCGTTGCCCGTATTGTGAATGGTGACCCGCACAGGAATGGGCATGGGCTGCCACGACTCGCCCGAAGGCGCGACGGTCATGTTGGGCACATCGATGTTCACGGAAAGTTTGGGCTGGGCGGATAGCAGCGACACACCGCCGCAAAGGAGAATGGCGGATAGTATCCAGAGCTTCATGGGGCACTCACTGTTGGTTTCCGTCACTTAAAGTAACACTTCAATTGTACGACAGTATTTTCCTATTTTCAACAAGAAAATGAAAAACCACAACCGCAGGATGCCCCCATGCCCATCATTGTCGCACATATACTCGAAGGCCGCGATGCCGAGCAAAAGCGCGCGTTGATCCGCGCATTGACGGATGCCGCCATGCAAACCCTGAACGCTCCCGCCGATACGGTGCGCGTGATTATCAGTGAAATGGGAAAGGATGAGTACGGCATCGGAGGGAAAAGCGCGCGCGAACTCGGCCGCTGAACGCACGACGCGTCTCCGGTTTCCGAAGACGCGTCGTGAAAAGCGACAATGTCAAACTCAAGGGAGCGTGGACGCGAGGACGTTCTCTTCCTGCTGCTTGCGGAACTGATGCAGTTGCTCGCGCAGCTCGGGACGTTTGTTGGCGAGTATGGCCACGGCGAGCAGGGCCGCGTTCACTGCGCCGGCCTTTCCAATGGCCAGCGTTCCCACGGGTATGCCACCCGGCATTTGCACGGTGGAGAGCAGCGAATCCAATCCGTTCAGAACGCTGTTCATCGGCACGCCCAACACGGGCAATACCGTGTGCGCGGCCACGACGCCAGCGAGATGGGCTGCCCCGCCGGCGGCGGCGATAATCACTTCGGTGCCGTTGGCCTCGGCATTGGACACGAGTTCCACGACATGCGCGGGTGTGCGATGCGCCGAAAGGGCGCGACAGAGATGGGGAATGCCGAATTTCGTGAGGGTGGCGTCGGTGTGCTGCATGATGTCCCAATCGGAACTGCTGCCCATCAGCACGATCACGAGGGGTTGCTCCATGGAATCTCCTGAAATGGTGGTCGGAAGCGAAATGCCAATACCTCCCTCAATGTACAACAACGCGATGGGCGTTTGCCACATCGCGTTGTTGTCTGGATAACAGCGATTCCGTGGAGCAAGTATCTCGCTGGCACATACCCTCAGAAGGCCGCCTCCCCAAATCCTTCACCACGGGCATCGCTGAACGGTCTACATATATCATGTAGCACAAGACTTGCCGTTTGCTGAATTTTTTCGAGCCTTTTTGAAAAAATATTTTGGTCAGAAATCCGTCCCCATCGATTCAGGCCCGAAATCGGTGATTCCGTACTCACTCGCTTTCCTGATTTCGCCATTGCAGCACCCGAGACACGGGAAGGAAGCACAATTTCCTCCTCCCTGCGGAAGGCTCATTGAATCGCGAAACGAGACAACACCCTTTTGTCACGTTGCGTCTCTGCCCCTCTGCGACGTTGCGTTCCTTTCTTCTGAAGTCGGAAGGGAATTCAACGCAAAGACGCCAAGGTGCAAAGACGTAAAAACTGGCTATTCTCACGAGCCCTGTCGTTTCGTGAAATAGCCGCCTCCGCCCTGATATCGCCATTGCAGCACCCGAATCACAAGCGGAATCCCCGTACGTCATTGAAAAAAATGACTCACATCCGCATTCCTAAAAAGCATGGCGAAGCCACGAAGTATTCCTGCCGTCAGGTGCGCTTCGTCACGTCGGTTCAATCCGGAATTGTCTGTGGAGAATTACACGGGCGAATTTGGGTTGAAAAAAAACCGGCCCCGCGAACGGGGCCGGTATCATCGTTGCGATGAGGTATTCCGTTTATTTCGTCACCACCATGCTGCGTTGCAACTCGGTGTCGCCGCTGCGCATGCGGTACACATAGGTACCGCTGGGCAGGGTGCGCGCATCGACCATCACCTGCCAGCTGCCGGCGTGGTAGTGGCCCGAACCGAGATCCATCACCTTGCGACCAAGCAAATCGTACAGACCGAGTTCCACATACCCCGCGTCCGCCACATCGAAGCGTACCGTGGTGACGGGGTTGAAGGGATTCGGGAAATTCTGATGAAGCACTGCCTGGGTGGGACGGGCACCGGGAACTTCGCGGATCCACAGCGTCTGCGTGCAGCGCAACCGGAGCGAATCGCTTGAGATGATCAGTCCGTCGCTGACAGAACTCCAGCGCACCAGGAACTCCTCTTCGCCGGAGGCATCATTGTCGTAGCAAATGGTGAAGCCCTGACGGGATTCGCCGAAGGGAATGGGGTCGGAGGTGCCGCGGAAATTCACCGAACCACTGCTCGTGGTGAATGTCCACTGCGGCGGCGCCTGTATCGTGCTCTGATACTGTATCACGCCGTTGCTCAGAATGTCGAGGTACAGGGCCGTGAGATTGCTCTTCGGCAAATGCTCGTTGTTGAGCTTGAGTTCGAAGCAGCAGGGACGATCCGGATCCACGAGCACGTCTATCTTGTCCGGCGTGAACGGACTGTTGTCGCAGTATACGCTGAGCGTGTCGCAGCACAGTTCCTGTCCGTTCAATTCCGTGCACCAGCGCAGCGGGATAATACGCGAATTGGCGGGCGGTACCAGCGAAAGCTGGAAGCCCTGAGCATGCTCACCGGTGGCGAGTACGCCGTCCGTGCGCTGGAACAGCACTTCGCTCTGGTCGTTCGAAACCGTCACGCTCCATCCCTCGGGCGCCTGCGCCGCAAGCAACACGGCCAGCGGATTGCGCAGCACGATGCGGAAGCCGTTCACATCGGATTCGGGTGTGTGCAGATTGCTCAAATCCACCGTGTAGGTGCAGCGCTCCGCCGAGGGGGTGACGGTCACGGAGTCGCAGCGCGTCTGTAGTTGCTCGCAACTCACCGCGGCGAATTCACAGCAGAGTATGGTGCCGTTCAGCGAAGTGCACCATTCATACACCACCGTGCTGCCGAAGTCGCCCGCTCGCAAACCGACGAGGAAGCCACTGCGCGCTTCGCCCGGGGCGACCACACCCACGGTGTCCTTGAACACAATTTCGGTGGCCGTCTGGCGCTCGATCACCCATCCATCCGGCGCCACGGCGCTGGTAATGGACACGCCGGGACTTTGCATGCGCAGATGGAAATCGTTGACCGCACCGGCCGGCACATGCTTGTTGACAAAGCCGAAATTATAGGTGCAATCCGTGCCCACGCGCAGCGTCGTCACCGAATCGCAGGTGCTGGGCGGCGGGGGATCGCATTGTATCGACAGCGTGTCGCAGCACACGGTGTTGCTCTGGAACATGGTGCACACGGCGAAACGCACGAGGCCGGTGGAGGAGGGTTTGAACGTGACTGCGATGCCCTTCACCGAATCATTCGGTGCCAGTACGCCGCTACTGCGCTTGAGCCAGAGATTCAGTCCGGATTGGCTGAATATCGTCCAGCCGCTCGGCGGCGTCACCGTTTGAATGCTTGCGCCGGTGGACACAATACTGATGCGCACGCCGTCGAGATTGGATTCGGGCCGATGCTTGTTGAACACGGAAATCAACGCCGAACAATCCTGTTGCTTGACGGCGGCGGCGCTGTCGCAGCGGGGATTCTGCTTCGGCGTGCAAGCGAGGTTCAGCACATCCGAAGTGATCACGGTGCCGTTGATGGTGGATTCCCAGCGCATCACCACGCCGCCCGTCTGACCGTTGGGCGGGCGCACAAACAGCCGGAAGCCCGCCAAATCCTTGTCGGCGTCCAATACAGCCCCGGCGGAGACATAGTGCAGCGTGGTGGGATTCACGAGCTGCGCGTTCCACGGACCGCTCTGCGTTCCCACAAAACTGGCGCCGGGGGTGAGTATGGTAAAATGCAGATCGTTTAATGCGGCTTTGCCCTGGTTGCGGTTTTTCAGCGTGATGTCGTACACGCAGCTTTCGTTGGGCTGATTCGGCGCTGTGGTGCTTGTCACACGCAGCGAATCGAGCGCCGGGGGTTCGAGTTTGCACACGAGGTCCACGGTGTCGACGGTGACATCCGCGCCGTTGAACGTGGTTTTCCACTCGATCTGGAATTTGCCGTCGCCTTGCGGCGGCGGTGTGATACAGAACACAATGCCGTCGAGCGCCTCGTTGGGCATCAGGCGGATGTTTTGTTCACCAAACACGACATAAATATCCGAATCCAGCGTCAGAGGCCAGGGACCCGACACGCCTGGCTGATACGTGAAGCCGGGCGTGAGGATGCGGAGATGCAGTTCATTGAGTGGAGATGGCGGTGTGTGCAGGTTCTGCAAGCGCGATTCGTAGCAGCAGGAAGTCGGATCGAGCTGTATGACGGTGTACACATCGGGTTTTCGCTGTGCCGAAGCGCTCACCGCGAGCAACAGCGCCAGAAGCAGGGAGGTGTAGGAAATTCTCATGTCCGCAAGCCCCGTTGATGGCCAAAAATGAATGCGAGATCGCACTCTGCAGTGATAGAATTGAAGCTAGTGAAATACCAGACCAGGTGCAATGCCACCCCGCCGCCGTGAATCAACAGCCGCCGTGGATCGATGCGCGGTGCGCGCGCTTCCGCATGCAGTGCCATGCCCGGGTGGAAAACAGCGGGGGGACGTGAAAATGCAGGGACGCCCATTCACCTTGCATCGGGTCGGAGCGTGGCTGTACTTTACCATGCTGTCCGTATACATTCAACGTGGATTCCATGTACGCTACCTCATCGATCCAGCTTCGTGCCGCCATTCTCATGCTCTCGCTGTTTTTCGGGGCGTGTTCTCTCTCCAGCGATCTCGCGAAAATGTCCGACGCCGAGGATTACGACGCCTATGTGAAGAAATGGGCGCCGACCGAGGATGCCTTCGTTGCCGTGCAGCGCATTGCGCAACCCGCGCTCACAGCGAAGGACTGGAAATCCGCCGTGGGTACGTTCGAACAGTACAAGCCGCTGTTCCCCGGCATGGCCGCCCGCTTCGATCGAATCATTGCCGTGCTCAAGGCCGAATCCTACGACGTCGAACGGAAAAACCTCTCCATCATCAACAGCGAATACAATGAGATCAAACCCTCGGTCACGGTCGATGGTATGCGGCTGTACTTCGCCAGCGATCGACCGGGCGGGGTGGGAAATCTGGACATCTACGTCTCGGACTACAAAGATGGCGGTTGGCAGACGCCGGTGAACATCGGCGAGCGCATCAACACCAAGGAGCACGAAACCATCAACGGCATTTCCTTCGATGGGACGAAGATTTTCATCTACGGCGGCTTCGCGGGACATCTCGGCAATGGTGACAACTACTATTTCGAGAAAACCCCGCGCGGTTGGTCCAACATCATGCATTTCCCACCGCTGGTGAACAGCAAATTCTACGACTCCGATGCCTTCATGACCGCCGATGGCTTCGCCGTGCTGTTCACTTCCGACCGTGAAGGCGTGATCGGTGATCGCGTGCCGAAAAACACCCCGTTCCACGGTGGCAACAACGGGAATACCGACATTTTCGTCTCCGTACGCCGCGGCAATTACTGGCAGCCGCCCATCAACCTCGGTCCGACCATCAACACCCCGTACGCCGAGCGCTCGCCGTTTCTGCATCCGGATGGTGTGACTTTGTATTTCAGTTCCGATGCGCATGCGGGTCTGGGAAAAATGGATGTGTACAAATCGGTACGTCTCCGCAACGATTCCTGGACGGAGTGGAGCGAGCCGGTGAATCTCGGCAAGGATGTGAACACCCCCGAGGACGATTGGGGCTATAAAATCACGCCCGACGGCAAGTACGCGTTTTTCGCCACCGCCGATCTTCCCGGCGGGAAAGGCCAGAACGATATCTACATGATCACCTTGCCGCGTGCCGCGCGTCCCGAAGCCCCGGTGGCCACAATCACCGGTGAGGTACGCGACGACCAGGGCCGACCGATCGGTGTCGATCTGTTTGCGCAACGCTTGTCCGACGGCGAGGTAGTGGGTATTGGTCGGAGCGATCCGGAAACCGGCGCCTACATGCTCACATTGCCACCCAACGAGAACTACGCCATTATCGCGGAAAAGGAGGGCTTCTACCCCGACGCCCGCAACCTCGATCTGCGCAATCGCGCTGAACGCGACGGCTCGGGCCGTGATGGCTCCGGACAGAACGGCGACGGACGTGATGGTAGCGGCCGCGATGGTTCCGGCCAAAACGGTGATGGTCGTGATGGCAGCGGACGCGACGGCAACGGCCGCGACGGCAACGGCCGCGACGGCTCCGGACAGAACGGCGATGGACGCGATGGTTCCGGCAGGGATGGCAGTGGTCGTGACAGTACCGGTCGCAACGGTGATGGGCGTGACGGCTCGGGCCGCGATGGCTCGGGCCGCGATGGCTCGGGACAGAACGGCGATGGCCGTGACGGCTCCGGCCGCGATGGCTCCGGACAGAACGGCGATGGCCGTGACGGCTCCGGCCGCGATGGCAGCGGGCGTGACGGGTCGGGCCGCGATGGTAACGGTGACGATGGTGATGGTCGCGATCGCTTCGCCTTCAATTTCAACCTGCGTTCGGTCGAAAGCATGCGCAGCACGCGCGACAAATGGGGTGATTTGTTGGCGCAGGGGCTGAACAACATTTTCTTCGACTTCAACAAATCGGATTTGAAGCCCGAGTCCTTCTTCGAACTGGAGCGACTGATCCGCTTCCTGAGTCAACATCCCGAACTGCGCATTGTGGTGGTGGCGCATACGGACGATGTGGGCAGCGACGACTACAACTTCGAGCTTTCGAATCGCCGCGCGGCAAGTGTGGTGAAATATCTGGAGCAGAAGGGCGTCGACAACAGCCGCCTCGAATCGCTGGGCTACGGCGAAACGCGTCCGCAAGTGCCGAACGACAGCGAGGAAAACCGCGCACTCAATCGCCGCGTGGAGTTCCGTCTGGCGGAGTAATGCCAGCGCGTCGCCCGGCTGACGAATCTACCGCGGCGTGCATACAACTGGCACTGTCTTTCATGTCTTTCCTCACCCCCGGGAGAATGAACACGGTGCGGTGATTGGAATCTTCGGATTCGACATGGTTTTAAAACCACCGGGAGAAAAACCATGGTACGGTGATAGGAATCATCGGATTCGACACGGTTTTAAAACCACCGGGAGAAAAACCATGGTACGGTGATAGGAATCATCGGATTCGACACGGTTTTAAAACCACGGATTTCGCAGATTATCCACAGATTAGCACAGATTATTCGTGGAAATCCGCAAGGAACCGAGGGGTAGCCGCAGGGGAAGCATCCGACACCCGTTGTCGAAAGTGACGCGAAACACGCGATCATTGCCTGCAGCGGCGGAGGGTGTACGTATTGGCTCCCGCGACTACCGTCAAACTTTACTCTTTACTCTTCACTCTTCACCCATCCGCCTGCGCCACTCAGCCCCCAAGCACCGGCATCGGCCATCTCGATGGGCGCCTGCGCCACTCAGCCCCCAAGCACCGGCATCCGTCATCGCGATGGGCGCTTGCGCCACTCAGCCCCCAAGCACCGGCATCGGCCATCTTGATGGGCGCCTGCGCCACTCAGCTCTTAAGCACCGCCTCCGCCGCATGCATGCCAGAGAGCAGAACCAGCGGAACTCCGCCGCCGGGATGGGCGGCACCACCGCACAGATACAAACCCGGCACACGCGACACTTTGTTGGCGGGACGCAGAAATGCGGCGCGTGGCGAGTTGGATGAAATGCCATAAATGCTGCCGCGATTGCTGTTGTATCGCTGCTCGAGATCATGTGGCGAAATGATGCGCTCCACACGAATGCGCCGCCGCACATCCAATCCGGCACGATCGAGGCGCGCAAGCACTGACTCGCGAAGCCCTTCGATGTCGGTATCCGCAGCACCATCACGCAGCGCGGGCATGTTCACGAGTACGAACCAGTTTTCCATCCCCTCCGGTGCATGCGACGGATCGGCCTTGGATGTGATGGACACATAGACGGTGGGATCGCTCGGTTGCCGGCCGAGATCGAATATCTCCCGAAACTCCCGCCGATAGTCTTCCGAAAAGAAAATATTGTGCAGTGCCATATCCGGGTGCAGTCCATCGATGCCCCAGAGAAACACGAGGCCGCTGCACGAGGGCTCCAATCGCTCGTATCGACTTCGCTGGGGAGCGTCTTCCAGCAGTTGCGTCATGGTGTGCACGGCATCCGCATTGCTGATCACCGTGTCGGCGTCCACTACCTCGCCATTCACCCGCACGCCGCACACACGTCCCTGCCGCAGCAGTATGCGCTGAACCTCGGCGTTGAAATGAAAGCGCACGCCCACATCCTCGGCGAGCTTATGCAACGCGGCGACCAACGCATACATCCCGCCCCGCACGTAGTATCCGCCCATGCGGTACTCCACATGGGAAATGATGTTCAACGTGGCGGGCGCCTTCCACGGATCGGAACCGTTGTAGGTCGCATAACGGTCGAAGAGTTGCACAAGGCGGGGATCGGAAAAAAACGAGGACACCGCCCGATGCACACTGCGAAAGGGATCGATCTGATGAATGCGCAGCAAGGTCCGCAAATTGGAATGGCGCAGCAAGGCCTTGCGGTCGTTGAGTCGGCTGAACAGAAACAGCTCGGCCGTGAGATCGTAAATGCGCTCGCAGTGGTCGAGAAAGCGCCGCACCGCATCCGCATCGCCGGGAGACAGTGTGCGCACCGCATCAATAAAACGCTGCTCGTCGGACCAGGCGTCGAGTGTGCTGCCATCCGCGAAACTGTAGCGGCACAGTGGGTCGACGGGTGCGATGTCGAGCACATCCGCGCGCGCGCGCCCCGCTTTGGCAAACAGCGAATCGATCACGAAGGGCATGGTGAGCAGCGAGGGGCCGGTATCGAAGCGGAACCCATCCACCCGCATTTCCGAGGCCTTGCCACCGGGAGCCGCGTTGCGCTCGTACACATCCACGTCCACACCTTCCGCGGCGAGGTGTATGGCCGCTGCGAGTCCTCCCAGCCCGGCGCCTATCACCAGCGCGCGTCGACTTCCACCTGTGCCGCTCATGCGCTATTTCACCAATGCATCGATATGCGTACCAATCACCGTCAATCCGAAGTACAGGAGCTGCGCGATGTAGAGATGTGCCGGCAGTCGAAGAAAAGGTCGGCGTCGTGAGGTGTCGCGCAACAGCGCCACAGCGGTGAGGGAGATCACGAACCAACTCAGGTAATTGCTCACCGGAGGCAGCATGCTCCCCCAGTGCCAGTAGTCGAGCGCCTCGGCGGCAAACTCCAGGAAAAAATCGAATATCGTGGCGAACAATGCCACCAGCACAATGCTGGTCTTGCCGAAGAAATGCCCCGCCACCGCGTCACTGCTGGAAATCACGGAAACCCAGGCGAAGGGAATCACCAGCGACACGCCCAGCACCTTCCACCCCAGCACATCCGTGTACACATAGCTTCCGAAGGGAAAGCCCGTGGCCACGCCCAGCGCCTCGATGGCCCAGGTGCCGACGAAGATGATGCCGAAAGCGATGCCGCTTTTCGTCGTGATGGAGTAGGTCAGTACCCACGAAACGATGGCAGTGATGATGAGGACAAAGGGAGTTGTGAACGACATCACGCTTTCGAACAAGCCCAGCGTATTCCATAGCGCACCTGCGAGAAAAAACGCGTAGATAATGATGATCAGCATGAGCTGATGGTCCAGCACGTATTCGACGATGCGTTCATTGAATTTCATGTCCCACCTTCAGTCTCTTGTGGACGGTTAATGCGCCGAGTGTGACTCCGGGCAAGCCCTGGCCGGGGAAAGCCGTATCGCCCAGCAGATACAATCCCGGAAAGGGTGTGGTGTTCCGCGGGTAGCGCAGCGGAAACACGGCCTTGTCCAATGGTATGCCCCCCACGAGCCCGGCGTGGCGTCGCGTGTATTTCACAAAGGTCCGCGGTGTGCCGACGTGGGATTGGGCAAAGGCCAGTTCCCGCAGCGCGGGCACATGCGTGCGCAATGCCTTCTGAATATCGGAAGCGAGCATCGCTTTCCACGAACGGTACATGTCGCCACTCCACGCGGTCTCCGGCCTCCGCACATCGATATGCGTGCTGATGGTCATCGTGCGGTACCCGGCGGGCGCGCGCTCCGTGTCGTCGGGATGCGACAGCGAACAGAACAGTGTGCGCGAGCCGCAGGATGCGAGCACCTGCGGCAGTATGACCTGCACGTTCAACGGCAGATCTGCGACCAGCTCTTCTGCGACAATGCCATACATGGTGATGGCGCCCCATAGCGGGCGGATGCGGCGCGAAAGCTTGTCGCACAACCGTGTGTAATGCCGCGACACGGCTCCGCTGGTGATGCCGGGCAAATTGAACACAGGAATGGCGCTTACCACCACGTCCGCCGTCACCACGCAATCGGTGGCTGTGCGCACTTCCCAGCCTACGTGCTGCTGCCGCAACTGCGTGACGGGCTGGAGGTACAGTATTTCTGCGCCGAAGGCGCGGGCGCGCTCTTCGAGAAAGCGCGCGTAGCGCAGCATGCCCCCGCGCACGGCATACACGGGGTAATCCGCATACGACAGTCCCAACGCGCCAGCCAGAAAGGGTACACGGTCGGCCGAACTCTGGCTGGTGATCAGGAGCTGCGCATCGATAAAATCATGGAAACGACTGTCGCGCAGGCCGTGCGCGCGCAGCCGCGACGCCACCGTGCCCAGAGCCGCAGGCAGGTGTCGGAGAATGCTTCGCGGCATGTGCCGTACATCGTCGAACAATTCCTTCGGATTGGAAGGCGGCAGCCAGGGCAGTGCTTCGAGCAGGGCGTAGGCGGCATCGCTGAAGGAGCGCACTTCCGTCCAGAACGATGCCGAGGAGATGGAAAACATCGCATCGCAATCGGCGTGCCAGCGCGCGGGGTCGTCGTGCCGGAGCAAAAGAGCGCCATCCATCGCAATGCCCATGGCCGGCTTCGCAGGAAGCAGTTCGTCGAAATCGCCGATGATGGTGAACAGCGAATGCAGCGGCTGACCCGGGGCCGTGCCTCCGAAGGTGGTTGCGCCAATGTCGAACACGCCCTCGCCTTTGTGAAAGGACGACGCGCATCCTCCCGGATAGTGCATCGCTTCCAGCAGCAACACGCGCAGTCCCGCATGCGCCAGCAACGCTGTCGCCGTCAGTCCGGCAATACCCGCACCTACCACCACCGCATCGTAACGCGTGCGTGCGGGCCGCTGTCGTTCGGGCGTGCGTGTCCGCGGCGTCGCCTTCATCGCGTGCGATCTCCCACGGGTATTGCGCGATCCTTCCAGATCACACTGCCCCGTCTGTAGCGCTGCCAGATTGCATGCATGCCTATGCCTACTGCTCCGAGTATGCCGAATGGGTGAAGGATCACGGACAGCCAACCGTGCCGTAACCGTATGGACATGAATGTTCGCAATAAAACATTCAGGCCGATTGCTGTCAAGATGAGCACCCGCGCATCGATGGCCAGCCAGATGAAAGGCAGGACAAACACCAGCAGCATGAACAGCAGCATGGGGACGAAGGCCATCGCGCGAAAATCAAAGGCGGCGAAAAAGGTCTTGGAAAATCCCCGCAACACCTCGCCGGGTGAGCGATACATGCGGCAACGCAGCATACCCACACCGGAGGTGAGCAACATGCGGAACCCATGCTGCTTCACCGCGCGGGCCAGGGCAATGTCTTCCACCACCTCGCTTCGCAACCCCGCGTGGCCACCGATGGCCTCGTAGCACGAACGTCGAAAAGCGATCCATTGTCCGTTGGCCGCCGCAAGTGAGCGGGCGCGCGTGCGATGCACCAATTGCAAGGGAAGAAAAGCATAGAGCAGTAAGTCCATGATGGGCACTACGGCTTTGCTCACCACACCGTCAAGCTGCTGCCGCGGAAAAGCCGACAAGGCATCGGCGCGGTAATTCCGCAGCGCATCCAGCGTTGCACCGAGCGCGTCGCTCTCCAGCCACACATCCGCATCCACAAACAGCAGCACCTCGCCGCGCGCCTGCTGCGCAAGCTGATGACAGGCCCAGTTCTTGCCCGTCCAACCGGTCGGCAGGGACGCGCCTTGCAGCAGACGCAGCGTGGGAAGCAGCGGTTCATGTCCACGGAGCACCTGCGCCGTACCGTCGGTGGAGTGGTCGTCGAGGACGAGAATCTCCATGTCGGGGCGAACGAAGGGCTGGAGGGACGAAAGCAGTTGTCCGATGCTGGCTTCTTCGTTGCGTGCTGGAATGCAGATGCTGAGCGAAGGTTGCGGCGAGGCGCCGGGACGACGCTTCGCAAGGAACGGTCCCCAGAGCATGTTGACCGCGGTCACCAGAACAAGCAGGGCGAGCACGACAGTGATGCCGGCGAAAATCGGCGACATGCGCGGCTTATTTTCCGGGGGAAGTGAGATGGCTCAGCGCGGACATCGGGGGCGCCACGGCTGCGGCATGCGCAGCCAGCAAGTCGCCGCCCTCACCATGGCGCATCGCCAGGCGCAACGTCATGGATGCCAGCGCACCGAATTTGCGCAATCGCGGCACCACTGGCCGCCGCTGAAACACGTCGTAGTCCGCGCTTTCGATTTGCCGCAGTATGCCGCGATACAGCGTGGATGCGGCACGCACCGCCGTCCGTCCCTCACTGTGCAGCAGCGGTATGCCGTGATCGGCGTATTCGAAGTACGCGTGGGCACGCTCGACCTGCGCGCGCAGGAAGTCGCGCATCGCGGGATGCAGGCGGCGCCGCGCTATGTCGTCCACATCCACACCGAAACCGCGCATTTCATCCAGCGGCAAATACACCTTGCCGCGCAGACGCCAATCCTCGTCCACATCGCGCAATATGTTGGTGAGTTGCATGGCAATGCCGAGCGCCTCGGCGTAGGGAAAAGCGTAGCGATCGCTGTAGCCGAACACATGCGTCATCATCAACCCCACAACCGATGCCACGTGGTAACAGAAGCGCTTCAGTTCGTCGAAACTCTCGTAGCGATCGTAGCGGAGATCCATTTCCACGCCCTCGATGAGTTCGAGCGCGAGCTGCAAGGGAATGTCCTTGCGATGCATGGTGCGCACGAAGGTTGCCAGCACGGGATGCTGCGATTCGCCGCTGGCATAGGCGGTAAGCAATTCCTCGCGCCAGGCGTCCACTTCGCGCTGGACAAGGTCGCGCTTGCGCTCGCGGGGCGAGTCCACGATGTTGTCGCTGTAACGGCAGAAGCCGTACACCGCGTACACATCGTCGCGCCGCTCGCGGGGCATGAACTGCGTGGCGAGGTAAAAGCTCTTGGAATAGGTGCGCGTCAATGTCTGCACGTATTGACGAGCCGCCACCAGCTCCAGGCCCGCATCCGCATTGGGTGATTGAATCAACATGGTTCCGTCTCGCCGATGGAGTTACGTGGTGGAATTCCCTTCGCGCCGTGAGCGTCCGAGACGCTCGTACATCGCGATCGTGGGTGTGACAAGGGCAAACATGTACGCGATATCCTCGATGGGAATGGTGTACAGCCGTACCCCGATGATTGCATGAGACGAGTATTCAACAACCGGGAGGGCGGTGAGAATTCCATTCACCACGAGAAAAAACACCGTCATCACGCCGAAGAACAGCCAATAGCGCTTCGTCAGCAGTACGCGCGTACGCAGCAGCACGAGATCCAGCAGCACCGCGACAGCGGCGGCAATGAGGGCGAGGGTAGTGTACGTCATTGCTTCAACAGCCAGCCGATTGTTTCCCAGACCAGAATGCCGGTCAGGGGGACGACAACGAAAAACAGCACTTCCTCGATGGGAAGGTTGATCAGCGTAACGCCCATGGTGTACTTCGCGGAGAAACTCCAGTGACCCGCCGCAGTGACCGCAACATCCCACACGAGGAAGGGAAATGCCACCAGGGCCATGGCCAGGAGAGCGTCGCGTTTCCGCCCGCGCAACGGCAGGGCGGGATCGTTCATCTTGAACAAAAACGGCAGTCCGATGAAAAGTATGAGTGCAATGTACACGAAATGGTGCATACGCCGCGAGTGTGGTTTCGATGTTGTTGTGTCGATGCGACTCCCATGCAACCGACGCGCGGATGAAATAATTCCCGGAACTCTTTCGCCGCGAACTCCCTCCGCGTGGCGCGCGGATGAAGGCGCCGCTGGTACGCGGCGGCGCAGGCGAAGCCGCAGTGGACGACCAGCGACGTGCGTGTGTTTCTCCCCTTCAGCAAAAAAGAAAGCGGAGGGCGAGGCCCTCCGCTCCGTTCGCGCCGGGACGCGAGTACGTGCTTACTGATTGATGATTGCGTCGGAAGGACACACATCGATGCAGGACGGAGAATCGGAATAGCCCTCGCACATGGTGCAGAGCTCGGGAACGCTGAACGTGATGTCTTCCGACATCGGCGCGCGCGTCTCACCGTTCACCACATAGGACTCACCGGCAGCGTAAATCGCGTTGCTGGGGCATTCATCGATGCAGGCGTTGCAATTGATGCAATCATCCGTGATAACGATCATGTCAGGTACCTTTCTGAAAATTGAGGTTTGCTACCTTGCACGGTGCACGTCGTGCTCTACAAACATAGCACCGCGCCCGCATGCACCGCAACCCGAAACGACCTCGCTCTCCTTAATTTCGCACGCAATGTGCGCCAGCGGCGTGGGCATTGTCATCGTAGCGTTGCGAACAGTATTTTCCCGTATGCGCATCGTCACACTGTTCATCCCGCTGTTGCTGCTGCTCGCTCCGCGCCTCGTGGCGCAGGAGGAGGATGCCGACGCGCGCGCCGCATCCACTGCCCGAGGCAATGCCTGGCATGTGTGCGTGGACGATAATGGCCACGGCGACTTCTTCGTGGTCTGGTCCGAGCGCGGCGACGATGCCACGCGCCTGCGCGCCTGCTTCCTGCGGCGGGGCCAGCGCGAACATGTTCAGGTGTTCGATATCAGTGATCCGGGCGAGGGAGTCGAGGATGTGCGTCCCTCCGTGGCCTGGCTCGACGAACACAGCGTGTTGCTGGCCTGGCAGCGCAACGAGGAGTCGCATCGCCGTGTCTGGCTTGCGCGTGTCGACCGCGACGGAGAAGCGACGGAGCCCGGGTTGCTCGATGATCACCCGACCAACACCATGGCCCCCGTGCTGCAACGCGATGCGCATGGCGTGCTGGCGCTGTGGCAGGATTTCCGCAACGGCAACTTCGATGTGTATTGCCGACGTCTGGATGCGCAGGGTTTGCCGCGCGGCGAGGCCTGGCGCGTGAACGACGACAGTACGCGGGCCCTGCAGGGTGTGCCCCGCGCTTCGCGTGACAATGGTGATGCCGTGCTGGCGGTGTGGTCGGACAACCGCGTGGACCAGGCGTGGAAATTCTACTACACCACTATCGATGCGCAGGGAGTTGCGCGCAATGCGCTGCTGGATTCGGCGCAACGCAAGGCCATGACCACGCTGGCATCCGCAGTGTGGATGTCGGCCGACAGCGCCATGGTGTTCTGGAAGGATTATCGCGAGGGACACAGCAACATTTACCGGCGCCTCGTGAGCGTGCGCGATGGATGTCTGTCGCCCGCGCGGCGCATCAACGACGACACAGGCGAGCAATGGCAGCGCCTGCCGGTGACGGACAGCGATGGACGGGGCCATGTGCTGTGCTGCTGGGAGGATTATCGCAACGCGCCCGGCAATCAGCGCGGTGATGTGTACGCGCAGGTCTTCGCCCGCGACGGCGCGCCGCTGGGCGGCAACCTGCGCATCAACGATCGCGAGGACAGGATTGCGCGCAAGGTGCCCGCGCTCAGTATGGACGTCGACGGCTACGCGCTCATCCTGTGGCATCAGGGCGAAGGCGGGCGGTTCCGCATCATGGGTCAATGGCTCCGCTATCCCGGCGAACGCGTGGGAGCGAACTTCTGTGTGAGTTGCGGGGAAGAAGAGGAGGACGACGGTGGATAGACGCGAATTCATGCGGCTCGGCTTTCTGCGCATGAAGGACAGCGCGCACAAAGCCGCGCCCGAAATGCTGCGCAAGCAATTCCGTCCGGTGCTGCTGGACGTGTCCATTCTCAGCGACAAGCCCGAAGTGGCCGAGCGCCTGGTGGAGGAGCAATTAACAGAGCATTTCGCGGGTTCTCTCATCCGCCTGAAACAGAGCCGCCTGTCGGGAATACACAGCGGCGGCATCGTGCTTTTCGAACAGCACACCTTGCGCGATTACCGCGATGGCGCGTCGCTGTTCTACGCCTCGCTGCGCATGCTCGAGGAGGAACTCGCGCTGCACGAGCCGCAAACCGATCCTGTGCTGCTTCGCTTCGTGAACAGCATTCCCGCTTTCAGCCGCAGCGCCGATGTGTTTTACAACAATGCGCTGGTAAACTCCATCCCGCTCGCCGAGGACGGCCGCTACGAAATCGAGGGAGCGCTCGGTCCCCTGCGTGTGGTGGTGGCCCGGCAGCGCCTTGTGGTGGTGGACGCGCCTTGCACGCATAAACTGTGCTGCGCGCATCCGGCCATACTCACACCGGGACAGCGCATCACCTGCGTTCCGAGCCGCATCAGCATCGCCATCGGTTTCCCCCTCGAGTAGGCCCGAGCGGCTCCGGCGCCTGCTGGAGTCGGGACGGGATTTGCCCTTGTGTTGTGCCGGACACGGCGCTATTTTTACCACATTGTCATCGAATATCACTTACGAGCCGGGGGTGGCATGGACAAGGAACTGGACCAATTCTTCGAGGGCTACGATATCTCCGGAGAGATCGACGAGAAAGTGTACCGGCGTCAATCGCGGAAGGTGTCGGAGCAATTCGAGCGCAAGCTCGAAACCGTCGGCACCAAGCTGCGTTTCGCCCAGGATCTTCTGGCATTGTTCCGCTATTTCATGGACGACCGTGTGCCCTGGCAGCGCAAGACCATCGTCGTGGCGGCATTGCTGTATTTCATTTCGCCACTCGATGCCATTCCCGATCTGGCGCCGCTCATCGGCTACATGGATGATCTCGGAGTGATCGTGGCGGTGACAAAATTCATGTCCAACGAACTCGCTCCGTATTACGCCGCACAGGCGGAAGCGGAAGCACTGCAATAGCGGGACCAGCCGCGGTGCGCGAAGCACGCTGCGCGCGCACGGGGAGCGGCTGGCGTGACCGCGGGCATTGGAAATCATTCCACCTTTTCGTTTACTGGGGAGAAACACATGGCACAGCAACCCACGTTTGACGAGGCCGTGCAGGCCTTGCAGAAGCATTTCGGCTATCCCGGCTTCCGGCCCGGACAGGATCATATCGTGCGCACCATCCTGTCGGGCAGGGACACTCTCGCCATCATGCCCACCGGTGGCGGCAAATCGATCTGTTACCAGATTCCGGCGCTGCTGCGCGATGGCCTGACCATCGTGGTGTCGCCGCTGATATCGCTGATGCAGGATCAGGTGGCTGCGCTGCAGCGGGTGAATATTCCCGCCACATACATCAATTCCGTCATCGACGTGCGCGAGGCCCAGGCGCGCATGGAAAAGGCGAAAAACCACTGGTACAAATTGATGTATGTCGCACCCGAGCGCTTCGAAAGCCGGCAATTCATCGCCTCCATCGTGCAGACGCATGTAACCATGCTCGCTGTGGACGAGGCGCATTGCATCAGCGAGTGGGGTCACGATTTCCGACCGAGTTATCAGCGGTTGAAAGAGGCCATCGAGCAACTCGGACGTCCGCAGGTGGTGGCGTTGACGGCCACGGCCACGCCCGACGTGCGTCTCGACATTCAGCAGCAGCTCGCCCTGGTTGATCCCGAGATCATTGTGCGCGGTTTCAATCGCGAAAATCTGGCCTTCCGTGTGCTGCAAGGGGTGAACAAGCGCGAGGAAATCCTGCGCCGCTGCGAGGGTCCGCGCTGCGGCATTGTGTACGCCGGCACGCGCAACAATGTGGAAGAAATCGCTGGCATGCTGCAACGCCACGGTGTGGCCGCCGAGGCCTATCATGCCGGTCTCGACTCGCAGGACAGAGCACAGGTGCAGGAGCGCTTCATGCGCGGCGCCACACGGGTGATCGTGGCCACGACCGCCTTCGGCATGGGCATCGACAAATCCGATGTGCGCTTCGTGCTGCATCACGACATGCCCAGCACCATCGAGCAGTACTATCAGGAAGCGGGACGCGCGGGACGCGACGGCCAGGCGAGCGAGTGCGTGCTCATGTACCACCCGAAGGACCGGGGGCTTCCGGAATTCTTTATCCGCAATACCTTTCCCGACAAGGCTGTCATTCAGAAAGTGTACGCCGAGTTGCATCGCATCGCCGGGACGCAGGAGGGACAGGTGTACACCGACTTGCTCACCGAAAGCGCGTCGTCGGTGGCCGCGCGGCTGGGCAGCATCAGCGAGGCGGCGGTGCGCGGCGCTTTCGAAGTGCTGGAGCGCGAGGGGTACATCCGGCGCATCAACGACAGCTGGACCAACAGCGCCGTGCGCTTCCTGCTCGGGCCGGACGAATTACGGCAATGGCTGATCGATGGCGCCGAAGCCATGCAACAGTCGGTGGTGATCGGTTTGCTGCGCACGGTGCAGAGTTCGGCCTTCGGCGACGAGGCGGAGGATCTGGACATGGAGAAGCTGATGGCCGGGCTGGACATCGGCGCTTCGGACCTGCAATCCATTCTCCGTCAGCTTCAGCGCGACCGCATCATCGACTACACGCCGGGGCAGCGTGGTTCCGGTATCGTGCTGCTAGGGCAGCGTGTCCCGGCGCAGCATCTGCACATCGATTACACGGCCATCGAGCGCCGCATGCAGCATCAGATGGAAAAGCTGCGGGCCATGGAGCATTACATTCTCGGCGACACCTGCCGCCGCAATATGATTCTCGGCTACTTCGGTGAAAAGGACGTGCAGGACAGCTGCGGCACCTGCGATGTGTGCACCGGACAACTGGTTCGCCTGGTCGAGGATCAATCCGCCGCGGTGCTGGCCGAGGGGCAGCGCTTCATTCTCCATTGCGTCGCGGAAACCGGCGGACGCTTTGGCCGGCTGGTGATCGCCGACATTCTGCGCGGCGCCAAATCCCAGCGCATCACCCAGTACAACCTGCACACGGCGGCGAGCTACGGACGGCTCAAGCACTTCGACCGTGCCGTGGTGCTCGAGGCCATCGACGCGTTGCTGGGATTGGGGTGGCTGGGAAAAACCGACAGCGTGCGTCCGTCCATCATTCTCACCGAGGCCGGTCGCGCGGTGCTGGGCTACAACGTGCCCGCTATGGAATTGCCGTCGCCCGAAGAGGCCTCGACCGTGCCTGTGAAAGACGCTGCGCTGTATCAGGCCTTGCGCGCCACGCGCCGTCGCCTGGCCGCGCAACGCAATCTCCCGTCGCATGTGCTCGTGCCCGACCGCGTACTGCGCGAGCTTGCCAACAGACAACCCGCGACGCGCGAAGAGTGCCTGCGCATCGAAGGACTGGGACCGGTGACATTTGAAAAATGCGGGCGAGAAATGTTGGCCACCATTCACGAGCATTTGCACGAGCAACGGATGAATGCGGCGTTGCGCAAGGACAACAGCGCCGTGCGCCAACTCTCGGCGCAGCTGCGTGCCACCTGGGAAGCCGCCGGACGCGGACTGTCCCTGGCCGACATCGCCGCCGAGCGCAATCTGACCGAGGGCACGGTGTCCAATCAACTCTCGGAATTGATCCGTCGCGGCGTGCAATTGCCGATGGACGCGCTGATTCCCCAGGCACATCAAAGCGACATTCGCAAGGCGCTGCGCAGCGTACGCGACAGCAATCTCAAGCGCATCAAGGCGGTGGTGCGCGATGAAATCAGCTATGCGGAAATCCGTGTGATGCTCGCGCTCATCGATGTGGAGCGCGGCGGAGGTGGCAAGGAGACCGACGCTTCAGGGACGCCTTGAGCGTTGCCGTCCCACGCCGCTCTGCGCACGTGGCGCGGGTCCGACGATGATGACGTACTCGCGCTTGCCGCCAAGAGCCGCGAAGCGCTCGACAGCGCCGAGCAAGGTGTCGTGTACGATGCGCTGCGTGGGGAGGGTAAGATCACAGGCCACACACACCTCGCGGTTGGAGCCCAGCACGGCGCGCAAATCCTCGAGTACGGCCTGAAGTCGGTACGGCGCATCGAGAAACACCACGGGCATGGGTAGATTGCGCAACGCCGAAAGCTCGGCGCGGCGTTCGGGTTTTTTCGGAGATAAAAATCCGTGAAAAAGGAAGCGGTTCGCATCGAAGCCCGACACCGCGAGCGCCGCTGTCAACGAATCGGGCCCGGGCACAACATCCACCGCGCCGCCTGCCTCGATCACCGCGCGCACCACGCGCGCTCCCGGGTCGGCGAACACCGGCATGCCGCAGTCCGACACCAGCGCCACCGTGCGGCCCGCCAGCACGTCCTCCACGATCAGCTCCGCGTTGCTTCGCTCCGTGTGCTCGTTGATTTCAAGCAACTCGCGCTGCAAGCCGAGACGCGCAAGCAGGCGTCGTCCCACACCGCGTTCCTCGCAGGCGATCACGTCGGCACTGCCGAGCACCTGCGCCGCGCGCGGCGAGAGGTCGTCGGGGTGTCCGATGGGTGTTCCGACCAGAATGAGTTTTCCGGGCAGTATCATGACGTCCTCCCTTGCGCGCGCAGTATTGCTTCCGCCAGCACGAGGTCCAGCGCTTCGGTGATTTTCAGATTGCCCGCCGAACCGCGCACCACATGCACCGGCACGCCGATGCGCTCCAGCAATTCCACATCGTCCGTGGCTTCGATGTCCTGCGCCAGCGCGTGAGCGAAGGCCTCGCGAAGGCGCGCGGCAGTGGCACCCTGCGGCGTTTGCGCCAGCCACAGCGCGGAACGCGGCACGGTATTCCGGACCACATTTTCCTCAACATGCTTGATGGTGTCGCGCGCGGGAATGGCCAGCAGTGCTGCGCCGTGGCGACGCACAGCCTCGACCACCGCGCGCACGTGTTCCGCTTCCACACAGGGACGCGCCGCATCGTGAATGAGCACGATGCTATCGTCGTCGGGCAGCGCGGCGAGGGCGTTGGCCACGGAGTCCTGCCGCCGCTTCCCGCCCGGCACCACCTGCACGGGCACGCGCCAGCCGCGCGTTGCCAGCAGGGCATGCACGGTGGAGGGGTCATCGGAGGCGATGACCACGGACGCACAGTCCTCGATGGCATCGAACACCGCCAGGGTATGAAGCAGCACGGGCGTGCCGAGCAGCGGCAGGTATTGCTTGGGGCGGTCGGCGCCGAGGCGTGTGCCGCTGCCCGCGGCGGGAATGAGAACGGAGAAGGTACTCATGGGCGTGGCTGATGGAATCCTGTCACCCGGCGTTCACACCGCGGGATGCGCGGAGCGCATGGAAGCCGGAGGAAATGGTGCGCGCCGCAGCGGCACGCTCCGAAAACGGCGCAGGCGAAGCACATACTTCGCCCGCGAATGTCGAATAGCACGTATCGTATCAGAGAATGAGCATCGCATCGCCGTAACTGAACAGGCGATACTTTTCCTTGATGGCCTTTTTGTAGGCCTTCATCATCAAATCGTAGTCCGCGAATGCCGCCACCATCATGAGCAAGGTGGACTTCGGCATGTGGAAATTCGTGATCAGCTTGTCGGTGATCTTGAAGTCGTAGGGCGGATAGATGAACTTGTCGGTCCAGCCGCGCGCCGGCGTCAGCTGCCGCATGGTGGTGACGCTGGACTCGAGAGCCCGCACGGTGCTGGTGCCCACGACAAACACGCTTTTCTTGGCTTCCTTGGTTTTGTTCACCGCGATACAGGCCTCGGGCGGGATTTCGTAGTACTCCGAGAACATCTTGTGCTTGGTCAAATCCTCGACTTCCACCGGCTGGAACGTGCCATGACCGATGTGCAGCAGTACCGAACTGGTGTTGACGCCCTTCTTTTTCAGCTTGGCGAGGAGACGCTTGGTGAAATGCAGTCCGGCGGTGGGAGCGGCAACGGCGCCCACATGCTGAGCGTACACGGTCTGATAGTGCTCCTTGTCGGCTTCCTCGGGTTCGCGCTTGATATACGGCGGCAGCGGCGTCTGACCCACGATGTCGATGAGCTTGAAGAAATCACCCTGATAGTTGAAGCGCACCGTGCGTCCGCGCGAGGTGGTGTTGTCGATGACCTCGCACATGAGCTTGTCGGAGAAGTAGATTTTGTTGCCGATGCGCACCTTGCGCGCGGGATCGACGATCACATCCCAGAGACGCTCTTCCTTACTGAGTTCGCGCAGCAGGAACACTTCGATTTTCGCATTGGTCTTTTCCTTGCGTCCGATCAGCCGCGCGGGAAAGACCTTGGTGTCGTTGGTGACGAGGCAATCGCCTTTTTTGAAGTATTCGTGAATATCGGAAAACATGCGGTGTTCGATTTCGCCCGTGCTGCGATGCACCACCATGAGCCGCGACTGGTCGCGTTCCTCGACGGGGTACTTCGCAATGAGATTCTTCGGAAAGGCATAATCGAAATCGGAGAGTTTCATTAGTGCTGACCTATGAAGTGAAATGTATCAGGGTGGCTTTTCCCCTCATCGCGTCCAGGGAAGGTGTACGGTACGTACGTTTCTCTGCCGTATTTCGCAAAATACGAAAAATGCGAGGGGAAATCAATCCGGGGTTGACCTTGTGCATGGAAATGCCCTATCTTAATCGGATTGGGCCAAGTCCGGGCATTTCTTTTTCCACCGCTTCACCACCGGCGGAGCGGACTTATGTTCGTGTCCGTCGAGCAGGGTATAGGGGAATCCGCACCCTGCGGCGCCTTCCCGGCGCGGGGTGGCGGTGCGGGTGAACATGTCCAGAACGGAGCAAGGCAGGGAGGTGCATGCGGCCGGACGATTGCCTTCGCAACCGGGCATTCCGTATCTTTCAGGATGTACGTGTCGGCAACTCGCGCGGCCGACAGCGGCGTACGGACCATCATCACGAGAACACAGGAGTGCCCACGCATGATCACCCCGCAATTGCTGCAACCAAAGAGCATTGTCGTCGTCGGCGCGTCGAATGACGTGCATAAACCCGGCGGAAAAGTGTTGAAGAACATCATCGACGGCGCCTTCGCGGGCGACCTGTACGTGGTCAATCCCAAAGAGGAGGCGGTGCAGGGCATTCGGAGTTTCGCGCAGGCTGCGGAGCTGCCGCAGGTGGATCTCGCGGTGATCGCCATCGCGGCGAAATACACGCTCGCCACCATCGAAACGCTGGCGCGGGAAAAAGGCACGAAGGCCTTCATCATTCTCTCGGCGGGCTTCAGCGAAGAGGGGCCGGAGGGTCGCGCGCTCGAGCGTGCCGTGGTTGAGGTGATCGAGAGCACGGGCGGCTCGCTGATCGGTCCGAATTGCGTGGGCATTCTCACACCGTGGCATCACAGCATTTTCACCGAACCCATTCCCACGCTGGACCCGAAAGGTGTGGACTTCATTTCCGGTTCCGGCGCCACCGCGTGCTTCATCCTCGAGGCGGGCATTCCCAAAGGCCTCACCTTCGCCAGCGTGTTTTCCGTGGGCAACAGTGCGCAGCTCGGCGTGGAGGAAATTCTCGAGCATCTCGACGAGAGCTTCGATCCCGAGCGCAGCTCCCGTGTGAAGCTGCTGTACATCGAGACCGTGGCAAAGCCGGCAAAACTGCTCAAACACGCGCGTTCGCTGATACGCAAGGGCTGTCGCATCGCGGCCATCAAGGCGGGGGCTTCGGAAGCCGGCAGCCGCGCGGCCTCGTCGCACACCGGTGCGCTGGCCAGCTCGGATGTGGCTGTGGACGCACTGTTCCGCAAAGCCGGCATCGTGCGCTGCTACGGCAGGGAGGAGCTGATCACCGTTGCCTCCATTTTCATGCATGCGGAACTGCAAGGAAAAAACATCGCGGTGATCACACACGCCGGAGGTCCCGCCGTGATGCTCACCGACGCCCTGTCCAACGGCGGACTGAACGTGCCGCATATCGAAGGACCGGCAGCCGAAGCGCTGCTCGCGACGTTGTTCCCCGGTTCTTCCGTCGCCAATCCCATCGATTTTCTCGCCACCGGCACGGCCGCACAGTTGGGCGGCATCATCGATGCGGTGGACAAGGATTTCGACAACATCGACGCCATGGTGGTGATTTTCGGCACGCCGGGCCTGACGCGAATTTTCGACGTTTACAACGTGCTGCACGAGAAAATGCTGCAATGCCGCAAACCCATTTTCCCTGTGTTGCCGTCCACGCTCACGGCGCGCGATGAGGTGGCGGATTTTCTCGCGAAAGGCCATATCAATTTTCCCGACGAGGTGCAGCTCGGCACGGCGCTCGCGCGCGTGTATGCCACCGAGCGTCCCGGCGACGATGAGCTGCCGCCAGCGGTGGATACCGCGGCCGTGCGCCGTATCGTCGATTCCTGCGACAACGGCTATATCGCTCCCGATGCGATTCAGGGTCTGCTGGATGCCTGCGGAATTCCGCGCGCGGGCGAAGCGGTGGTGAGCACCGTGGATGAGGCGGTGCGCGCGGCCGAGGGGCTGGGCTATCCCGTGGTGATGAAAGTGGTGGGTCCGGTGCACAAGTCCGATGTGGGCGGTGTGGTGCTGCATGTGCGCGATGCCGACACCGTGCGCCGCGAGTTCGAGCGCATGATACACATTCCCGAGACCACGGCTGTGCTGCTGCAACCCATGCTGAGTGGCGTGGAGCTGTTCGCCGGCGCGAAAAAGGAGGATGCCTTCGGACATCTGGTGCTGTGCGGACTCGGCGGCATTTTCATCGAAGTGCTCAAGGATGTGCAGGCGGGCCTGGCGCCGCTGTCGCACGAGGAAGCGCGCGGCATGATTCGCCGGCTGAAGGGCTACAAGATTCTGCAAGGTGTGCGCGGACAGACGGGAGTGAACGAGGAGGCCTTCGCCGACGTGGTGGTGCGTCTCTCGGCCCTGCTGCACGCGGCGCCGGAAATCGTCGAACTCGATCTCAATCCCCTGCTCGGCACACCCGCGGGGGTTACCGCTGTGGACGCGCGCATCCGCATCGAGCGCTGAGGCCCGGCATGGCACAAGGCGGGCGGCGGCTCGCGCGTGGAGCCGCCGCGAAGTCCCATGAACGATTTCTCATCCATACCGACACCGGAAGAAGCCGCGCGGCGGACGCCCGTGGCGGAACTGCGCACAGCCGCCGAACGGCTGTTTCCCCTGCGCAGCATCGAGGTGGACATCGGCGGACGCGTGATATCGTTGCTGAGCGCCGAGAGCATGGACGAACTGATCGAGCGGCTCACGCAGGACGAATTCAATCACGATGAGCGCCTTCCCTACTGGGCCGAACTGTGGCACAGCGCCCTGGCGCTCTCGTCGTGGGTGATGGATCATCGCGCGCTCGTGGCCGGCACGTCCTGTATCGAACTGGGTTGTGGTCTGGGCTTGCCCGGCATTGTAGCGGCCATGGAAGGAGCGGCGGTCACATTTTCCGACTACGACGAGATGGCCTTGCGCATGGCCGAGCTGAACGTACGCACGCAGGCGCCCGCCGCGAACGTGGACATGCTGTGTCTGGATTTCCGCAATCCTCCAGCGCGGCAGTGGCCGCTGGTGCTGGCGGCGGATGTGATTTATGAGAAGCGCTTCATCGATCCGCTGGTGGACACCCTTGCGCGCGTGCTCGCTCCCGGAGGCCGTGTGGTGCTGGCCGAGCCCAATCGCATGATAGCCATTCCCTTTTTCGATGCGCTCGAACGCGCGGGCTTTGTGTACACGCGCGAAAGCCGCTTTCCCAACCTCTATGAGCGCATCGTGGAAGTCAGCGTGTACACGATACAGCGGAGGCGTGAACGCGGCGCAAGCGCGTAAGCACTCAGGCGTTGTCGCGCAGCCATTCGCGCATATGCGCGCGGCGGATGGGATCGGTTTTCCACCCGTCGGGACATTTGAGTGCGGCGCGGAAGGAAGCCGCCGCATCCTTGTCGCGATCGGCCGCGATGTAGGTCAATCCGAGTTCGTAGCGATGCCGCAGCACATCGGGTCCCTCGGCGATGGCCTGGCGGAAATGCCGCATGGACTGGTCGAGGCTGCCGTCGGGCATACTGCCGAGGAACATGTTGGCGAGTTTGCGTTCGACCCAGCTCACCTCGGCCACTTCGCGATGCCAGGTGCCATAGATGGTATGCGCCACCTGATTGCGTTTGTCGAGTTTGAGTGCGACGTCGAGTGCGTCGCGAATGCGATTCGCCAGCTGCACCTTTTCCTTACCGCCGGCGAACATGGCCACACTGCCGTATGCCGCCGCCAGGTAGGCATGGGCATTGGCATCCGAAGGATCGGCTTTGACGGCACGTTCGGCGTATTGCACGGCCTTGCGGTACAGCGCCTCCTTCTCGGAGTCCACCGTGCTGCCGTCGCCGTCGTTGATCATGTGATTGGAAAGGCGCCAGAGCACACCGGCGTTGCCGGGATACTGTTCGGCGGCGCGCTCGAGCAATTTGCGGGCCTTGTCATAATCCCGCTGCGAAAACAGGCGGTCGGCGTTGTCCAGGGTCTCCCGTACATCCACCACGCTGCCGGAGGCAAAGGGCAGCGGAAGGACGGTGGCGAAGGTCATGAGAGCGACAACGGAGAGAATGACGGGTGAGGTATTCATGGTGCTGTCGGTTTTTGTAAAAAAAATCCGGCCGCCGCTGGTGCGGCCGGTCTCTCAATCCGGTTGACACAGGTGTTTCTGAATTTGACATATTCAGAACCACCGGCTGTAATGCCGAAGTTCCTTTTCACGGAAAAAAAATACGGCGCAGGCATGAACAACGCGTGTGATTTCGATGAGGAAGGTGTGGAAACAGGCGCGACCACTGTTGTCCGATCCGTGGCCTGCTGTATACAGGACGCTACACTCCGCAGCATTGACGAAAAAGCAAGTACAGCATTTACAGCAACTTGGCGCATTGGCATGCGTATTGCTGATCTGCCCATTTTCCCATCAACGAGGAAATCCGCGATGCGAGTTGTCTTCCTGCTGATCCCGATGCTTCTTTTCACGTGCACTGCCTCCCTGGTTGCGCAGTATCGCCTGAGTGGCCGGGTACACGACCGCAATTCCGGCGAAGCGCTGCAGTATGCGAATGTCTGGGTCGAGAACACCCACGCGGGAACGACCACAAACAAGCGGGGAGAATTCGTGCTGCCCCTGGCCGCCGGTGAGTATACAATAGCCGTAAGTTACATCGGTTATCGTAGCACAAGAAGGCAAATCAGCGTGCCCCACGCGGGCGAGGTGGAAATCGGGCTCGCTCCCGTGGCCATCGATTTTCCGGAAGTCGAGGTCACGCCCGGCGACAATCCGGCGTTGCGCATCATTCGCAAGGCCATCGAGATGAAGGAAAAGCAGAAGGAGCGCCTGCGGAATTATGCGCTGTCCTCGCATTCCAAATTGCTGGTGCGCGCGGGCGGAATGAATCTGGACAATGCCGAGGCGGGCGAAACAGTGACGATCAAGGGCAGCAGCGACGGCGACAGCAGCAAGACCGACACCGTCCACACGCGTCTACCCATCATTCTCGAAACGCAGACCGACGCCTTTTGGGCCGCGCCCGATCGCTACAAGGAAGTGGTGGTGGCCCGCAAACAGAGCGCCATCATTCCGGCGCAGTCCAACATTCTCATCAGCGCGTTTTTCGTTACCGATTTCTCCCGCGACGAGTTGAATTTCAGCAACAAGGCGCCCATCGTGGGTCCGATTTCCAACGCGGGCCTGGATGCGTACTACTACCGCCTGACCGGCACCACGATGATAGACAGCACGAAGATTTACCAGATCGACATTTCTCCGTTGCGCGACAGCGATCCGCTGCTCCACGGCACGCTGTACATTGCCGACGGCAGTTACGCGCTGTCGATGGTGGATGTGAAACTCAACGACGCGGCGCTGCCGCAGTTGTTCGACACGCTGGCCTTCCGGCAGAATTTCCGTCTCGTGGACAACGCCTTCTGGATGCCCGCCGATGTGGTGATCGATGCGGATATCACCATACCGGTGTTCGGCATCGAAGTGGGAATCGAGGGATTTTCGGTGATGCAGGACTATCGCATCAATCAGGACATCGACGAGGATTTCTTTGATCGAACCCGCATCAAGGTGCTGAAGGAAGCCGATGAGCGCGATTCCACCTGGTGGATGAACACGCAGAAAATTCCCAGCAGCGACGACGAACGGCGTGCGTATGTGGTGTTCGATTCCATCAAGGTGAGCATGGACTCGACGCGCTACAAGGTCACCGCTGGCACGGTATTCATGAGCGGGGTGACGGGATCGGACGAGACGCAATTCAGCTATCCCGGTTTGTTCACGCTCTATCACTACAACCGTGTTGAGGGGCATGCGTTGTCGGGTCGCTTCGCAATGTATCAACCGGAGCGCCTGTTCAATCGCGCGCATGCGGGACTGGGATACGGCACAGCCGACAAGCGGCTGAAATACGATGTGGGCGCGGGATTGCGTCTCTTCGATTCACCCGCGCTGAGCATCGAAGCGAAGCGGTATTACAAGCGCGATCACATCGGCAGCGATGTGGACAATGCCACTGATGGCTTTGTCACCATGCTGGCGTGGTTCTCCAATTTCGAGTATCGCGACTATTTCTATCGCGACGGCTGGAATGTGGATCTGCGCTACGATCCGTGGTTGCTTTTTCCCATGCGTATTTCGCTGGCGCGCGACGGTTTTTACAATGCAAGCAAGAACAGCGACTGGTCGCTGTTCGGAGGCGACAAAAGCTACAAGGACAATCCTCCGATCAACGAGGGATCGGTGCTGTCGGTGGCGGGCACGGTGAGCATCGATGCGCGGGACTTTCTGGACAATGCCGGCAGCATCACCCGTATCGGCAGGCGCAATCACATTCCCACGTTCGGGGCGGGCTGGCATCGCCTGGATATCGAGGGACGCACGTGGGAGTTGCGCTCGTACAGTGCGCGGCTGGACGGCTCCTTCGATCTCGGCAGGCCGGGTGTGTTTCGCTACGTGGCCACGGGCGACCATGCCGATGGCGCGCTGCCCACGCAGATGCTGTACAATCTGCAGGGCGGTCTCGAGTACCTCGCCGTGGGCGGGGGATTCCGCACGCTGGATTTCCGGGAGTTCGGCGGCGACACGCGGGTCACGCTGGGATTGAACTACAGCTTCCGCGACTGGCTGTTCCGCTGGCTGCGGGTGCCCTGGGTGAGCGACATGGGATGGGAACTGGAGTTGTTCGCCAACGGCGGGTGGACACGTCTTACGGAAGCCACGCGCGCATTGCAGCGGGTGAACATCGGCGAAGCGCGCAGGCCGTACTGGGAGGCGGGCTTCGGTATTGGCGGATTGCTGGGCCTGTTCCGGCTGGATTTCACGTGGAGAATGAACCACTTCCGCGAAGGCCGCAACTTCGGCGTGACGCTGGGCAGCAGCATCTTCCTCGAGTGAGTGAATTTCAGGGGTGATCTTCCGCTCTAAACGCGGCACTGCAACGGCTTCCGTTGAATGGAGGCGATAGCACCTATGCTCGCGTCTTCGCGTGATTCTCTCCCCCGCTTCGGAACGCAATTCCGGAGCGGGTGTCGTATTTTGCAGCATCACAATCCGAGGTTGCCATGATGTCTTCGCGATGGCTGTTGGTGGTGTTCATGGTGCTGGCGAGCGATGCGCTGCTGGCCCAGGAATGGGAGAATCTCAATTCTCCCGGTGGCGGTGTGATCGATGGCATGGTGCGTCGTCCGACGGGAGATCTTGTCGCTGTGCAGCAATTCGGCGGCGTGTATCGCAGCGAACATGAAGCGGCGGCGTGGAGTTTCGCCAGCGACGCGTTGTCGGGCATGGCGGTGTTCGATGTGGCCTGCTCGCCCGCGGGTGTGCTGCATGTGATCGGCTTTCAGGGTCTTGCTCAATCCACCGATGGCGGTGCGACGTGGACGCAGCGGCGCCTGCAATTCATTCCCTCATCCATCGCGTACGCGGCGAATGGCGATGTGCTGCTGGGCGCGCCCGGACGCATCATGCGTTCGTCCAACGCCGGAGAGGATTGGACGGAAATCATTCCGGACCCGCAAGTCACCTATAGCTACCGCATGGCCATCAGCGATGCCGGAACGTGGATAGCCGGCGGGTATCGCTCGGGATTGCATCGATCGACCAACGAGGGCGCCGACTGGCAGCGCGTGGATGGCGGACTGGTGAACGAGGACGTGATGTCCGTATCCGCACCCCGGCCGGGACTGCTGATTGTGGGTGTGGGCAATGCCGCCTATCGATCGGTGGACGACGGAGTGACCTGGTCGCGTGTCGCGGGCTTGGACACGATGAACACTTACGGTGTGCTGCGCGGCGGCGACGACGCCCTGTACGCTGCGTGCAGTGCCGGTCTGTTCGTATCCATCGATGGCGGGGCGAGTTTCGCACGCGCCGCTGTCGTTGGCGACGTGACGGCCATGGCGCCGACTGCCACGGGCATGGCGGTGGCCGCCGGAGGCCGTGTGCATCGCCTGTTCGCTGCGGGCACCGTGCTGTTGCCGGGTGATGCCGGCTTGCAGCTGCCCGGCTTGAGGAAAGTGCTGGCGGTGACGGGCGAATCGTCGATGCTGCTGGCAGGCTCCGAGGACGGTGCCGTGTACGTTTCCACCGACAACGGCAACAACTGGGAGGCCATAGCGGTGGATGTGCCCTATGGCTACAGCGTGGTGGATATCGCGGCGCCTTCGGCCGATCGCGTGGCGGTACTCACCGCCGACCGCCGCATCATACTGCGAGACGACGCCACGCAGCCCTGGCGCAGCGTGGCCACACCGTCGAGCACGCAGCAATTCCAGTGCATACACGCGCGCAACGACGGAACGATATTCGTGGGCGATGGACAGGGACGCTTGTTCGTTTCACGCGATTGGGGCAACAGCTGGCAATTGCAATCCACCTTGACCATCGGTACGAACGCCGTGTCCATCATCGCTCTGCGGCAGGATGTGCTGCGCTCGGGCATGCCGCTGTTCGCCGCCACGGATCGCGGTATGTTGCGCAGCAACAACGACGGCCAGAGTTGGGACGACATCACGCCGAATGGCTTGCGCGTGCCCTTTGTGCTGCTCGCCGCCACGCAGGGCGCCAGCGCGCCCGGGCGTCCGCTGCTGGCCGCCACGGAAACCCGCCTGTACCGCTCGACTGATGCGGGAGCCAACTGGACCGAATTGCTCGCCACCTCGGCCGGCGAGCCCATACGCGACATGTTCATGACGCGCGGGGGCGATGTCGTGTCGCTGGTGGGCGACCGCCTTCACACCTGGCTGTGGAATGGTGGCAATCCGCTCAGTGATTACCGCTCGGCACCGGAGAACGTGCTGGCCATCGGCGGTGTGGATTTGACCGGGCGTGTGTATGCTTCCACCCTGCTGCGTGGATTGTATCGCACGCGCGTGGGCATACTTGCCGACGAGTGTATGGACGTCCTGCCGGCGTCTTTCCATCTGCGGCTCGCGTCCACCGCGGTGCGCGCCGGCGAGGATATCCGTTTCGAGCTGTCGTTGCCGGCGGCCGCCACCACGCGTTGCACGCTGTACGACCTGCGCGGGCGTGAGGTGGCACGGCGTGAGCTGGGCACACTCATACCGGCGTCGCATCGTCTGGCATTGCATACGTCGGGACTGCCACCGGGCGTGTACCTGCTGCGTGTGGCTGGCTCCGTCGGCAGCGCCGAGGCGAGGGTGTTGTTGCAGCCCTGAAACACGAAGCGCGTGTCCGCTACTCGGTTGTACGACGAGCGTACACGTGGTATTTTGCCCATGAGTCTTATTTCAGCCCTTCAGCCATTTGTGGCCAGGCCCGGCAGGTGCACACCGCGAGACCGATACGTCGATGTCTGCGGTTGGAGACAGCATATGGTAGACAGCGACACTGTTCACTCCCCTTCGGCACGTATTCTCGTTCTTCATACTGAAACCGGCATTCCGCAGGCCATGACTCCGGTTCTGGAGCCATTGTCGGCGGAGGTACTATTCCACCAGTGTGATGCACTAGCGGATGGCTACCGACCGCTTCAATCCGAGCGTTGGAGCGCCGTGCTGCTCATCGGGATGACACAGGCGGATGTGGAACATGTGTTGACGATGACAACCGCACCCGTGGTTGTGGTGTTGCGGGAGGATGCTGAGGGAAAAGCCACCCTTTACAACGCAGGCGTATGGGATGCGGTACAGCTGCACGAGCAGGACCGCTTGCTGCAAGCGCTGCGCACAGCAATGCGCCATTCCCGAGGCCGATTCGCGGATGAATTGGAACGGATGAATACCTCCGCGCTCGATGTGTTCGCCGGAAGCGTGCCCGAACCCTTTCTGCTCGTCGGCCCCGACGGGTCCATTCATATTGCCAATGAAAGCGGGCTGGAGCTGTCACGCTGTCTGGGCGGTACGGAAGAGGGCATTGCCGTCGAATGGTTGGAAGTAATCGTGCAGGTGCTGGCGGAGGGTGCTACGCGGCGTATGGATTCGTACTGCCGTGACAGCGTGATTTCCATGACGCTGGTCCCTTTTCCACAGCAGCAACTCGTGCTCATGTACGGCTTCGACGTCAGCGAACTGGCGCGCACGCAGAGGCGTCTGCATGAGAGCGAGACGCTATTCCGTCTGGCCTTCCGCAACAGTCCGGATTCGGTGATACTCAATCGCGTACCCGATGGTCTGCTTGTCGACGTGAATGAAGGATTCTGCAGGCTCACCGGTTTCAGCAGGGAGGAGGCAATCGGTAAAACCACGCTCGATCTGAATCTCTGGGTGAACGTCGATGAGCGTCTGGCGATATACGACGCACTGCGCGAACACGGCCAGGTGAGCAACAGGAGTTACCAGTTCCGCATGAAGGACGGATCGGTGGTCGACGCCCTGCTCTCGGCCAGCGTGCTGGTGATCAACGAGGTGCCGCACATCCTTTCCATTTCGCGGGACATCACGACATTGCGCCACGCCGAGGAAGCCCTGCAGCGCAGCGAATTGCTGTACCGCAGCATGTTCGAAATGACAGGACTGGCCGCTCTGTTGTTTGGATCGGATGGAGTGATCCGAAAATGCAATTCGTATTTCGCCGAGCTTGTCGAACTCGCCGCCGATGACATCGTGGACAAGCGCCATTGGTCGGATTTCGTGCATCCTGACGATCTGCCGCGGATGAAGGAGTATCACGCGCGCCGGACGAAGGGACTGTACGCACCGACGCGCTATCAATTCCGCTTTCTCTCGGCAACGCGGCGCGACCATATCATTCTCATCACCATCGGCGTCATACCCGGTACGGAGCTGCGCATCGGGACGTTGTCGGATATTACGGAGCTGAAGCGTGTCGAGTTGTCGCTGCGCGAAAGCGAGGCACGGCTGCGCTCGTTGCAGGACAATCTCCCGGTGGGATTGTTCCGTTCCACGCCCGATGGCCACTTCCTTTCGATCAATCCGACCTTGCGGGAGATCCTCGGAATTCCTCCGGAGTTCTCGCTGGATCTGCTCCGCGTTTCCGAGTTTTACGACAATCTCGCTGACAGGAAGCGCTTCATCGAACAGCTGCGCCGACACGAAATCATCACGAATCAAACGGTGAAATTGCGCACACTCAACGGTGGCGCGGTGTGGGCCAGCATGAGCGTGCGCGGGATGTACGACAGCAACGGCGAACTACTGCATCAGGATGGCATCATTCTCGACATCACCGCGTGGTGGAAAGCGGAAGGCGAGCGTCAGCTGCTGTTGCAAGCCGTGGATCAAAGCCCCTCCTCCATCGCCATCATGGACAAGGACGGGCGCATCGAGTATGTGAATCCGAAATTCTGCGCCACCACAGGGTACAGCGCCGAGGAAGTGCACGGACGACTGTTTCGCGCCTTGAAGGAAAAACCCGAGACGGTGCATGTACACAAGGAAATGTGGGAAGCCATCCGCGGCGGACGCGAATGGCGCGGCGAGTTGCAGAATCGGCGGAAATCCGGCGAGCTGTACTGGGAAATCTGCCAGCTCAAATCGGTGAAAGATCTGCACAGCGATGAAGCCCATATCATTGCGGTGATGGACGATGTGACCGAGGACAGGCGCATTCAGCAGGCACTGATCGTGGCCAAGGAAAAAGCCGAGGAGATGAATCGCATCAAATCCACCTTCCTCGCCACCATGAGCCATGAATTGCGCACGCCGCTGAACGGCATTCTCGGTTTCGCATCGCTGCTGGAAGAGGAATTGCACGATCCATCGCTGCAGGAAATGGCTTCGATCATTCACTCCAGCGGCAACCGCTTGCTGGAAACGCTGAACGGCATTCTCGACTTCTCCGTTGTGGAAGCCGACAAGCTGAATGTGAACTGGGAAATGGTGGATGTGCTGCGCATCGTTGATGATGTACACCGTCTGTATCAAGCCAATGCCGCGCGCAAGCGCCTGGAATTCGTCGTGGAGTTTCCCGATACTCCCGTCGCACTGTTCACCGATGGCCGATTGCTCCGGCAGATCCTGAACAATCTCACCAACAACGCCATCAAGTACACCTCCACCGGCAGCGTGCGTATTGTGGTGAACCATGCGGGCGACGACGGCGGCGGAATGCTGGAAATCAGCGTGCTCGACACCGGCATCGGGATATCCAGGGATAACCGCGATCTCATTTTCGAAGACTTCCGCCAGGTCAGCGAAGGCTACGGACGCTCGTACGAGGGCACGGGACTCGGACTGAGTGTGAGCCGCAAATTCGCACGCGTGCTCGGCGGAGATATCACGGTGGACAGCGAGGTGGACGTGGGTTCCTGCTTCACGTTGCGTCTGCCCGAACGCCGCAGCGTACCCGAGGAGCTTGCCGAGAATCTGGCCACCGAGCAGCCTCTGCTGCTGGGGGGCCGGCGCGCCGCCATCACGCTCATCGAGCAGGAACATGCCACCAACGATTTCATCGAGGCGGTGCTGCGCCAGTACTGTCAGCTCACGGTTGTGCCGTCGCTGGAGCGGGCCGCCGAGACGCAGCATGAAATCCCACCCGACGCGGTGCTGGTGGATGTGCGTCAGGATGAGGACCGGGTGCTCCGTTTTGCCATCGAACTGCATCGCGTCTACCCCGGAGCCACGATTCCCGTGGCCGCCATTCTGCACGACCCCTCGCCCGAGCGACGCGCGCTGCTCAAGGATGCGGGCTACGCTGCCATTCTCTCGAAACCCTTCACACGGCAGTCGCTGCTGCATGCGCTGCACGACATGCTCCAGGCGCGGATGTGACAACAGACGGGCACGACAGCGTGCGCATGAATGCATTGGAACGCGCCCGCGCCATGCTGCGCGGGGCGGGATGCGTGGTGGCGTTCACCGGAGCGGGCATATCGGTGGAGAGTGGAATTCCGCCGTTTCGCGGGGAAGATGGCATCTGGGAGCGCTACGATCCTGCCTGTCTGGAACTCGACTTTTTCCGCGCGCATCCCGCGCGCGCATGGGAAGCGATCCGCGAGCTGTTTTACACGCAATTCGCCGGCGTTTTGCCCAACGCGGCGCATAGCACTCTGGCAGACATGGAGCGCCGCGGCCATCTTGCCGCGGTGATCACGCAGAACATCGACGGGTTGCACCATGCCGCCGGAAGCCGCGTCGTGCACGAATATCACGGCAACGCGCGGCGGCTCCGCTGTATGCTCTGCGATGCGGTGGAGGATGCGACACCCGGGCGGCTCGCGGCTCTTCCTCCGCGCTGCGCCTGTGGCGGTGTGTACAAGCCGGACTTCGTGTTTTTTGGAGAAGCCATTCCCGACGAGGTGCATCGCCTGTCTCTGCGCGCGGTGCAGGCCGCCGATGTGCTGCTGGTCGTCGGCACCACGGGCGAGGTGTATCCCGCCGCGCAGCTACCGCGCCTCGCAAGGCAGCACGGCGCAGCCATTGTGGAAATCAACACCGAGGCGTCGGCCTTCACGCGGCAGGTGGCGGATGTGTTTCTTCAGGGGAAAGCCGGGAGTATCGTGCCGCTGCTGGCGCGGGATTGAGGCCACGGACGGCGGAGCGGATAAAGGAGAATTCCTCGCACGAAGACGCGAGGTCGCGAAGGCATGGTTATGCGGGGACGATCTCGACACAGGTCAATCGGGCTCCTGCTCCGGATTCGTTCCCTTCGCTTGCTTTGCTCCACCATGCTACAGCCAGTCCTTTTTCCTGAAATACACCAGCATGCCCAGGGCAAGCAACAGCATGAGGCCGAGCACGGCGGGGTAGGCCCAGGGCCAGTGCAACTCGGGCATGTGCGAGAAATTCATGCCGTACACGCCGGCGATGAAGGTGAGAGGGATAAACACCGTGGCGATCATCGTCAGCACCTTCATCACTTCGCTCATGCGGCGATTCTCGCGCGCCAGCGCCAGATCCATCAGGCCCGCGAGCATGTCGCGGTCGTGCTCCACCGTTTCGAGAATTTGCACAATGTGATCGTACACATCGCGCAGATACACGCGCGTGTCGGCGTCAATCAGTCCCGGATGCGAGCGCAGAATGTCCATGATGATGTCGCGCAGCGGCAGCACCGCGCGGCGCAGTTGCAGCACATTGCGTCGATACAGATGGATGTCTTTCCAGGCGGCGGCGCTGTCCTCCTCCACCAGGCGATCCTCCAGCGCCCCGATGTCGTCGTCGACTTCCTCGAGCAGGGCGACGTGCTGATCCACGATGGAATCAAGCAGCGTGTAGAACAGGTAATCGGCGCCGCGTTCGCGGATGCGCGCACCCGAGCCGAGAATGCGATCGGTGTTGGGGCCGAACACGGCGGGATCGTGCTCGGAAAAGCTCACCACCGCAGTGGGGGTGAGCACCACGGCGATATGCTCGGTGTGGATCACGTCGTCCACACGCAGGCAGTGCTTGAGGATACAAAAGACGTGCGTGTCGTTCATATCCATTTTCGAGCGATGCATGGTGTTGACGATGTCTTCCATCTCCAGCGGATGCAGGCCCGCGCATTCGCCCACGCGGCGCACGGTGTCGGTGTCGGCCAGACCCGTGACATGCAGCCACGACACCGCGGCGGTATCGCGCAGCGCGGCGCAGTCGATGGCCTCGGGCGCGCTGTCGCTGGCGCCGTCGGCCGAGTAGCGGATCAGGCGCAGGCGCGCGCTGCCCGCCTCATGCTCGCCGATGTAAATCATGCTGCCCGGAGGAAGTCCGGCGCGTTTATGCGTGCGTGCCTTGCGTTTGCTCACCTGGTCACCTGTCGCGTCATTGGCATGGGTTGCATTATTGCCTACATTGGGCAAATATAACACCGTTCGCGTGCGGGAGTGTACATGCACGCGCGCGTCATGTGTCACGGATGGTGAAATGCAATGACCACTGTCGGCAACCTCCCTCTTGCGCTCGAGCGGCCTCTCGTGTTCTTCGATCTTGAAACCACCGGTGTGAATGTGGGCAGCGACCGCATTGTGGAAATCGCCGCGGTGAAATTTCAGCCGCGCGGCGGCAGCAAGGAATTTCACCACCGCGTGAATCCCGAAATGCCCATACCCGCCGATGCCACGCGTGTACACGGCATTGCCGACGCCGATGTGGCGCTGGAGCCCACGTTCCGGCAGCTCGCGCCGCGTCTGCTGGACTTCATTGGCGATGCGGATTTGTCGGGCTTCAACGTGCGGCGTTTCGATTTGCCCATGCTGATCGAGGAATTCCGACGCGTGGGCGTGCCCTTCGACGTCGAGGGGCGCCATGTGGTGGACGTGTTGACCATCTACCACATGCGCGAGCCGCGCGACCTCTCGGCCGCGCTGCGCTTTTACTGCAATCGCGAGCACAGCGGTGCGCACGGGGCGCTGGCCGACGTGCTGGCCACGGCCGATGTGTTTGCCGCGCAGCTCGATCGCTACGAGGATTTGCCCCGCGAGCTGTCCGCGCTGGAGCGCGTGGTGCATCCCCGCAATCCCACGTGGGTGGACGATGACGGGAAATTCATCTGGCAGGATGGTGAAGCGGTGATATCCTTCGGCAAGCATCGCGGTACCTCGCTGCGCACCCTGGCCACGAAGCAGCGCGAATACCTCGATTGGATGATGCAGGGCAATTTTCCCGCCTCGGCCAAGGCCGTGATACGGGAAGCGCTGCACGGACGTTTTCCCCAGGCTCCCGCGTCAACGACCGATGCGGGTGGCGCTTCGTCCACGGACGCATGAGCGTGGGGATGCGATATCGGACTGTGATATCCCGTACAACAGCAAGAAAGGAGCAAGCATGAGCACACGTGTCGAACTCTGGGGTATTCCCACCTGCGGCAGCACGCGCAAGGCGCGGAAGATATTGGACGAACTGGGCGTGGATTATGTGTACAAGGATTTGCGCGAGGTGGCCGTGCCCAAGGCGCTGCTTCGCGACATGCTGGCGGCGGTATCCGAGCCCAGGCGCGTGTTCAACACCTCGGGCGCCTCGTACCGCGACGGCGGTTGGAGCGCGCGCGTGGCGGGCCTGAGCAAAGACGAGATTATCGCGGCCCTGCAAGCCGATCCGATGCTGATCAAGCGTCCAGTGATCCGCGGTGCCGCCGGCGTACTCGTGGGCCTGGATGAGGATGCGATTCGGGGTATGGGAAAGTAGCGGCGGAGACGACGACCACGAGTGGCCGACGCTGGCGACGCATGCGTTGCCAGTACATCGCGGGAAATTGTGCAGTGCGGGGAGATGTCGTATTTTCCGAGGCAAATGTGGCCCGTTTTCCCTCCCCGAGGTGCATCGCTCATGGAATCCTTTTTCAACTCCCACAGCTGTCATTGGACATTCGAAGATCTTCGCCCCGATATCATGGGTATCGACACCGTGGTGCCGCTGCTGGATGGCAGCCGTGTCTCCTATGTATTCCTGGACAACGGAGCGAGCACGCCGTCGTTTCGCCATGCGTTCGATACCATGGCCGAATTCATGCCGTATTACTCCGGCGTGCATCGCGGCACGGGCTTCAAATCGCTGCTGGCCACGCAGGTGTTCGACGAGGCGCATGTCATCGCGGGGAATTTCGTGGGCGCCGATCCCGAGCGCAACAGCGTGATTTTTGTGAAAAACACCACCGAGGCCGTGAACAAACTCGCCAATCGCTGCGACTGGCGCGAAGGCGATGTGGTGATCACCACGCTGATGGAGCATCACTCCGATGATTTGCCCTGGCGCAAGCACGCGCGCGTGCTGCATGTGGGTGTTGACGACAAGGGCTACCTCGACATGGAGGCCTTGCGCGCGGCTTTCCGGACGCATGCGGGACACGTGCGCTTCCTCGCGGTGACCGGCGCATCGAATATCACCGGCATCATCAATCCGATACACGAACTGGCGCAATTGGCACACGAGCACGGGGCGTACATTTTCGTGGATGCCGCGCAGCTCGCGCCGCATCGTCCCATCGACGTGTTGGGCGACGACGACCCCGGGCATATCGATTTCATCGCGTATTCGGCGCACAAAATGTACGCGCCCTTCGGCATCGGTGTGCTGGTGGGTAACACGGAGTACTTTTCCTCCGGCGACCCCGATATGGTGGGCGGCGGCGTTGTGGACATTGTGGAAGAGGACTTTGTGGCCTGGTCCGCACCGCCCGCGCGTGAGGAGGCCGGGAGCCCCAATGTTCCGGGAGCGGTGGCGCTGGCGGCCGCAATTCACATGCTGCAAGGCGTGGGCATGGAGCATATTGCCACGCATGAGCACGAACTGGTGTCGCACACAATCGAAGAAATGAAAAAGATTCCCGGCATCGTGCTGTATGGACCGGACCGCCGGGAGGAAATGGCGGGCAAGGTGGGCGTGATTGCCTTCGACATCGCCGGTGTGCCACATGCGAAAGTCGCCGCCATACTCAGCGCCGAAGGCGGCGTGGGCGTGCGCAACGGCTGCTTTTGCGCGCATCCCTATGTGAAGCGCCTGCTGAAATTCGATGAGGACGCCGCGAAGGTTGTGACGCAGGAAATTCTGGGCGGCGATCGCACCAATCTCCCGGGTCTGGTGCGTGCCAGCTTTGGCTGCTACAACAACTACGACGACGTGGACCGTTTGCTGCGCATGCTCCATCGTATTGCTCGAGGCGAATACTCGGGCAGCTATGTGCTGGATCGGCGCTCGGGCACCTGGTGGCCAGAGAAATTCGATTACGATTTTTCGCAGTACTATCCGCATTTCCATTTCAAAGGCACCAAGGCGCTGACCGAGTTCAACGAGGCGAGCTGAGGTCAACGGCTGAACGGCGGCACGGGATGCGCGGACGCAGGTCCGTCCGCAGCGCCATGGACACAACCGCGGAACAGGGGTCGACGCGCGGCTTGTCGCGTTGGGGGCATCGCGTGAATTTTCCCGCGCGTCGCGGTGTTGTTCATGACCGTCGCGCTGCGGCACTCATGCGACGGATTGCGCGTCGTGGACACAACAGCGAAAGGAAAGGTGAATGAACAGCGTACTTCTACCCGGTGGCAGCGGTGGCTTGGGTCGCGTGGTGACCTTGCGATTGATCGGCGAGGGGTATCACTGCGTGGTGCCGTATCGGAACATCGAGGAGGCGCAGCAGCTTCGCGCGCAGCTCGCTCCGCAGCAGCGCGACCAATTGTTGCTGGTCGAGGCCGACGTGGTGGATGAAGCCGAGGTGGAGCGCGTATTCGGCATAGCCACCGCGCAGCATCGCTTCCACGCGCTGGTGCATTTGCTCGGCGGTATTCGCGGCTGGCAGGAAGTGGCGGATACCGGGATCGAGGATTGGGACGCGCTGATGGGACTGAATTTGCGCTCGTTGTTCCTCTTCGCTCGTCGCGCGGCGGCGGTGTTCCGCCAGCAGGGCGGCGGGCGCATTGTGACCATCGGCGCCATGGCCAGTGCCAAGCCCTCTGCACGGCAGGCGGCGTATGGCGTGTCCAAAGCGGGCGTGTCGGCATTGACCAAGATACTTGCCGACGAAGGCCGCGCGTACGGCATGACCGCCAATTGCATTTTGCCCGGCATTATCGACACCGAGGCCAATCGCTCGTGGGGCGCTCCCGAGGATGTGCCGCGCTGGACACCGCCCGCGCATATTGCGGGATTGGTGGCCTGGTTGCTGGGCGAGGACGCGGCCAGTGTGAATGGCAGCGATATTCAGGCCTTCGGTGGCTTGAACATCTGAGGCGGGCTGCCGTGGCGCCGCGCGCCCGAGTCGGAGGAAATATGTGCCGGTGTGAACAATTCCCTCGCTTTCATTGTTTTATTGGCGCTTTCTTCTGAATTTTGTAGATCATTGCGTTTTGCACGTGAACAGTTCGATTTTTTCCATAGCAACAACAGCACCTCCACGCGAATCCGCGCATAATCATAGCATGATGCTCACCGACACCCATCCAACCACACACACGCGCACGCAGGTACATATCGGCGGCGTGATTGTGGGAGGCGACCGCTTCGTCGTGATGGCGGGGCCCTGCGCTGTGGAGTCCGAGCAGCAAATCGGCACGGCCGCGCGCTTGGTGGCCTCGCAAGGGGCGGCCGTGTTACGCGGCGGTGCTTTCAAGGCGCGTACGTCGCCGTACGCTTTTCAGGGCCTTGGTCTCGATGGCGTGAAATACATGCGCGAAGCCGCCGATGCGGCAGGCATTCCCATGATCACCGAAGTGCTGTCCGAGCGCGATATCGAGGCGATGGAGCCCTGGGTGGACGCCTTTCAGGTGGGTTCGCGCAACATGGATCACACTGCCCTGCTCAAGGAATTGGGCGGTGTGCGCAAGCCGGTGCTCGTCAAACGCGGTTTTGCCGCCACGATACAGGAGTGGTTGCTGGCCGCGGAGTACATCCTTGCGGGCGGCAACGATCAGGTCATGTTGTGCGAGCGCGGCATTCGCACCTTTTCCAACGAGACGCGTTTCACGCTCGATCTTGCCGGTGCTGTGCTGGCACGCGGCAAAACCACACTTCCCATCATCGTCGATCCCTCGCATGCCACGGGCAATCCCGCCCTCATTCCCTCGTTGGCGGCGGCCACGCTGGCTGCCGGACTCGATGGTCTGATGGTGGAAGTACACCCCGATCCCACCGTGGCCTTGTCCGACGCCGATCAGGCCTTGCCTCCGGCGATGTTCGGCGAGATGATGGACATGCTTCGCACGCTCGCGCCGGCGGTGGGCAGGTCGCTCGCCTGATGCGTTCCGCAGCGTGTCGATATTCCTTTCCCTTTCACACAACGAGTTCCGGGGATGGCGATGAGTCGTGATGTGCACGATATGTTTGCCGCCATCGCGGGTTCGTATGATCGTGCCAATGGCGTGCTGTCGCTGGGTGTACACCGGCGCTGGCGCGCACGCACGGTGAAGGAGAGCGGCGCCGTGGCTGGCGATGCCGTGCTGGATTGCGCCACGGGTACTGGCGATCTGGCATTGGAATTCAAGCGGGCCGTTGGTGTGGAAGGACGCGTGGTGGGCACGGATTTTTGCGCCGACATGCTGGCGCATGCGCCTGCCAAGGCCGAGCGTATGGGCATGGCGGTGGAATGGGAAGTGCAGGACGCCATGGCGTTGAGTTACGACGACGACAGCTTCGATATCGCATCCATTGCGTTCGGCATACGCAATGTGGATGATCCCGTGCAGGCATTGCGCAGCATGGCACGGGTTGTGCGTCCGGGAGGTAGGGTGCTGGTGCTGGAGTTCGGCACGCCGCTGTGGTGGATGCGTCCGCTGTTCCGTTTTTACAGCGCGGTGGTGATTCCGCTGGTAGGCGGCCTGGTGTCGGGCAATCGCGACGCGTATCGTTACCTCACACGCACCTCGGCGGCGTTTCCCACGGGGGTGGATTTCCTCGCGTTGATGGACGCAAGCGGCGGTTACTCCCGTCGCTACTTCCTTCCGCTCACCGGGGGCATAGCCTATCTGTACGTGGGTGTGGTGAGGTAGGGTGGGATAAGGAGTTTTTACTCTGTTTTATTTATGTACTGAGCCGAATCATCACGATAGGGGATTTTTCCTGGGGAATTGAATTGGGACTTGATTCCTTGACATGTCAATAGTATTTTGCGTAGGTTGCTCACGCTGAATGAATCGCCCTAGTAATAGGATATGCTATAGAAAGAGAAAGAAATGAAGCAATTGAGGAAAGTTGAACACACTAGCCCCCAAGCTAGTGAGATGACGTCCAAGATTAGTATAATAGATACATCAGAACCACGGGGAGGTAATATGTCGTCAACAAATCTGTATCTAGGTGACTGTAGGGAAGTGCTCAAAGGGATTGAGTGCAATTCGGTGGATCTTGTTGTAACATCTCCTCCATACGCCGACCAGAGAAGAAATACTTACGGAGGAATTCACCCGGATCAATATGTTGAATGGTTTTTGCCGACATCCGAAGAATTGCTTCGTGTGTTAAAGCCTACTGGGACATTTATTTTGAATATTAAAGAAAAGGTGGTTGCGGGTGAACGCAGCACGTACGTTATGGAGTTGATTCTTGCAATGAGGAAACAAGGATGGCTGTGGACAGAAGAGTTTATTTGGCATAAAAAAAATTGCTACCCGGGAAAATGGCCGAACAGGTTCCGCGATGCTTGGGAAAGGCTTCTCCAATTCAACAAGGATAAGAAATTTTCAATGTACCAGGAAGCAGTGATGGTTCCAATGGGTGACTGGGCCAAATCTCGTTTGAAGAATCTGTCAGACACGGATAAAATCAGAGACAACTCAAGGGTTGGAAGTGGCTTTGGTAAGAATATCTCAAACTGGCTAGAAAGGACAATGGCATATCCGTCAAACGTTCTGCATTTGGCTACGGAGTGTGGAAACAAGAACCATAGTGCGGCATTTCCAGAAGAATTGCCAGAATGGTTTATGAGGTTGTTCACGAAAGAAGGCGATACAGTCTTGGATCCCTTTATGGGATCAGGCACAACTGTTGTTGTTGGGAGCCGAATGGGTAGAAAATCGATAGGGATTGAAATAGTTCCTGAGTATTACGCTTTAGTAGAGAAGCAGCTAAAGCTCAATGAAATATTACTATTCGAACCTTCCTTGAATCGCGGAAACAATCATGGCAGCATTGCAACTCAAAGATGTCTCGCAGTACGTTGAGGAAAACATTGGAACGTTCCATCAAAAGAGGATACGAAGTGTTGACAGATTAGTTCTTAACGCAGTGCTCAAGAGAAAAAACCCATATTTGTTCAAGGCAAAAAATGTTGCAACTGCGGAACAAATTATCAGGGGTGTGGTGGACGCGCATATCTCGTCGAATGAAGAGACTATTTTTGGGGAATGGCTTGAGGGTCTAGCCATTTTTATAAATGGAAAGGTCTTTGGCGGGTACAAGTCGGGTATTACTGGTATAGATCTGGAATTTGATAAAGATGGAAAAAGGTATATAATAACTATTAAGTCGGGGCCAAACTGGGGGAACAGCTCCCAAATACGGAGAATGATCGATGATTTCAAAAAGGCGCAGAAAACCATTAGAACAAGCAATTCCAAGATAGAGGTTGTTTCTATTAATGGTTGTTGTTATGGCAAGGATGCGAATCCGGATAAGGGCGACTATTTCAAGTATTGTGGTCAGAGATTTTGGGAGTTCATATCAGGCGATCCGGATTTGTATATTGAGATAATAGAGCCGATCGGATTCAAGGCGAAGGAAAGAAATACTGACTTTGAAAATTCGTATAGTAGATTGATAAACAGGCTGACGGCTGAATTCTCGAGAGAGTTCTGCGAAAAGAATGGTCAAATCAATTGGAAAAAGATTGTAGAGTTAAATTCTTCCATTCTGTCCATTGGAGTGTAAAAATGCCACGGTGTATGATCCCGAACTGTGAAGTCGAAGCATTTCATAACATTGGCATCAGATGTCGTAGGCCTGATACAACTGCGATATGGGCGCCTAATTGTGAAGCTTATCTATGTGATATGCATGCTGAACAAGGTTGCCGAATCGACATCGTGATAGAGCCTGCTAACGATAGATGTATCACCACATCTGTTAGAGGAGGGGACGTGACCGTCGTACGCCGAACGCCAATCACTCATAACGCAGTTGAATGAGTTAGTTTTAATGGGCTGTTACAGAACCCCGCTTACGCAGGGAGAGATGACGTCCTGATCCAATACTGGATAGTTTGATAGGATTCATTGCTATGATTATTATCTGACCAGAGCCCTTGCGGCGGCGCGGTCGATTTTGCCGGAGGCGGTGCGCGGGAGCGCTTCGACTCGGCGCCAGAGCACGGGGACGCTGTATGCGGGCAGGCGCTCGCGACACCATTGCCGCAATGATGCTTCGTCGAGCGTCACGCATTCCAGCACCGCCGCGATGCGTTGCCCCCATTCCTCGTCATCCACTCCCAGCACCACGGCATCGCGCACATCGGGATGCTCCACAAGCACGTGCTCCACTTCCTGTGGATACACGTTTTCGCCGCCACTGATCAGTAAATCCTCGCGACGCGAAAGCACGGTGAGCGCGCCTCGGTCGTCCAGCACACCGATATCACCGGTGCGGAACAGACCCCGCTCGAAGCAGCGCGCGTTGCGCTCGTCATCGTCCACATAGCCGGACATGACCATGGGGCCAGCGACGTGAATTTCGCCCACCTCGCCAGGGTCGGCGAGAGTGCCGTCGTCGCGATGAATGCGTACGGTTACCCCGTGCAGCGGCACACCGGCGCTGCCGTGAAACTCCCGCGCACGCCCGAGTGGCGCCGCCACAATCTGCGAACACGTCTCTGTCATGCCGTAACTGCCGATCACAGGAAGTCCGCGCCGCGCCACTTCCCCCCACAACATCGGACTCGCCGCCGCACCGCCGAGCAATATCGCGCGCAGTGCGGGAAGCTCTGTCGACACTAAATCCGGATGGTCGCGCAACAGGCGGTACAACTGCGTGGGTACCAGCGAGACCAAAGTGATGCCGTTTCGCAGTTCGTCCATCATATCCGTGGTGCTTTCCGTATCGGGCAGCACCATGGTGGCGCCATACAGAAGGCAGCGGACGAGGATGGCCAGCCCTCCGATGTGATGGAGCGGAATGGGGCAAAGCCAGGCGTCGTGCGCATCGCCGCCCATGTTCAGGCGCGAGGCCTCGGCGCTGGCGCGGTGCATGCCCCAGGTGTGCGGAACGGCCTTCGCCGCGCCCGTGCTGCCGGAGGTGAAGAGCATGGAGAGCGTGGCGTCGTTGTCGGGTGCGGTGAAGGTCGGCAATGGACGCGCGGGACCGTGCATGTGCTCGCGCAGTGCGGACCAGGACAGCGTGCGCCCGGCGAGCAAGTCGGAGTGCTCGCCGCCGTGAATCAACAGTCGCACATCGCAACGCAGCAGTTGTCCGCGCAGCGTGTCATGGGGCAGGCGTGCATTGAGGGGTAGCACCGTGGCTCCGGCGAGCAACAGTGCGTGTAACACGATGGCGTGATCGATATCGCGTGGCAAGAGCGTGGCAACCCGTGTAGCGGGAGTGAGCGCGTAGGCTTCGCGCAGCACAGCGGCAAGCGCTGAGGCCATGCGGTGGAGTTCGCTGCGCGAAATGCTGCGCGAACCCTGCCGCAGCGCGGGATGCGCGGGTCGCTCACGCGCCATGCGTTCAAGCGGATGCATGTGACGAATCCTCCAGCGCGGGAATGAAGCCCAGACCATCGCCACGAGGCAGCCATAGCGTACCTTCGCGGATATCGTCCTGGCCGGTGTCGCTGGTCAGCATGCTTCCCGTAGCCAGTCCCTGCGCGCGCAGCGGGGCGGGGAGCGACGCGCAGAGTTGCGCAACGGCGGCGCGTCCCACGGCGGAATCGATAAAGCCCGTACACACCGCGTCCACGCCGGCTGCCCGCGCCTCGGTGAACAGCGCACGGGCGCGCAGTATACCGCCCAGCGCCATGGGCTTGAGAATGAGCACGTCGGCGGCACCCAGCGCGAGTATGGCGCGGGTCTGCTCCGGGCACTGCACGCTTTCGTCGGCCGCAACGGGTACGAGTCGCAAGGCGCGCAGGCGGCGCAGCGCGGCCAGATCGTCCGCGGCCACGGGCTGTTCGATGTATTCGATGTCGAGTTCCGCGAAGCGTTCGAGCGCGGTACTGGCGTTGATCTCGTCCCAGGCGCCATTGGCATCGAGACGTATCACCGCGTCGCCGCCAAGCGTGTCGCGAAGCAGGCGCACTCGATGCGCATCCTCTTCCACCGATCCCATTCCCACTTTCAGCTTGAAACAGCGAAAACCCTCACGCAGCGCCGCGTGCGCCGCATCGACCATGGCGGGCGCCGTGGCCGCCGAAAGCATGATGTTGACCGGAATGCCGCGCGCGTCCGTGTCGACGGCGGCATTGTCCACCTGTGCATCTGCAAGAAGGCGCCACAGCGGAAGGCGGCGCATGCGTGCGGCAAGATCCAGCAGGGCGCATTCCACGGCGCAACGCGCAGCGGGCGCAGTGTCCACGTCGGGGAGCAGAGTGTCGAGCGTGCGTACGGTTTCGAACGGATCGATGGCAGATGAAGAGAGGATGGCGGTCCATTGCCGCAGTCGGTCCACGGACTGCGACAGCGTTTCAGTGCCGAAAGCCGGCAGTGGGGCGGCTTCGCCGAAGCCGCGCTGGCCGTTGTCGTGCACGGCTTCGACAATGACGACGTCGCGCCGGGCGATTTCCCAGCCAGCCGTGCGCAGTGGCACGCGCAGTGGCAGCGAAAGCGGATGCAATCGCCAACGCATGTCTACCCCGCGAGCAAGGCGATGGAGTACAGCAGGGCGTACAGCGCAAGCAGACGACCGGTGCCACCGAGTGCGTGATTGAGTACCACTCCATCGGTGCTGCGTAGCAGTACGTTCAGTAACGGGAAGGCCAGTGGCAGCGTGGCCAGGGGGAGCAGGAACCACGGCGACATCCGGGCGAAGGTCTGCCACAGCGCGACGCCGTAGGCGAGTGCCAGCAGTAGGCCGTATTCCACCTGCGAGGCGCGCCGCCCGATGCGTACAGCCAGAGTGCGCTTGTTGCTGCGCCTGTCGGTGTCGATGTCGCGGTAATTGTTCACCACGAGAATTGCGGTGGAAATGGCGCCAATGGGCAGGGAAGCGATAAACGCGTCGTGCGACCATTGCAGGGTCTGTACGAAATACGTGCCCATTACCGCCACCACGCCAAAGAACACGAACACGAACACATCCCCCAGACCCACATAGGCCAAGGGCAGCGGACCCGCGGTGTAGGCCACGGCGCAGAGCAAGGACAGCACGCCGATGAGTAAAATCGGCCATCCACCCACCCACACCAGATACAGTCCAAGCACGAAGGTCAAGCCCAGCACAGCCAGCATGGCGTTTCGCACGGTGCGCGGAGGCAGCAGGCCGCTTTGCACCACGCGTACCGGACCGATGCGCTCGGCGGTGTCGGCGCCTTTCATATAATCGAAGTAATCGTTGGCGAGATTGGTGGCGATTTGTATGAGCAGCGCGCAGAGCAAGGCCACAGCCGCGGGCAAGGCGGCGAAGGCGTCTTGAGAAAAGGCCAGCGCCGAAGCCACGATCACGGGTGCCACGGCGGCGGGCAGGGTTTTGGGACGTGCCGCCAGCAGCCAGGCCCGCGCGGGCGACACTGCGGTTGCGGAGGAAGCGGTGGTGTGCATGCCCGCCGACCTCACCAGGGGAGCCAGGGGTATTTGCGGAAATCCGGGGGGCGCTTCTCGTTGTAGGCGTTTTTTCCTTCCTGCGCTTCCTCCGACATGTAATACAGCAAAGTGGCGTTGCCCGCCAGTTCCTGAATGCCCGCCTGCCCGTCCAGTTCGGCGTTGAATGCCGATTTGAGCAAACGAATCGCGAGCGGGGAGTGACGCAGGATGTCGCGCGCCCATTGCACACCTTCGTCCTCGAGACGATCGACAGGAACGATGGTATTCACCAATCCCATGTCGAAGGCCTCCTGCGCGCTGTACTGCCTGCAGAGATACCAGATTTCACGGGCGCGCTTCTGCCCCACCATGCGCGCGAGATACGACGATCCGAAGCCACCGTCGAAGCTTCCGACCTTGGGTCCGGTTTGACCGAACACCGCATTCTCGGCCGCGATGGTCAGGTCGCAGACCACGTGCAGCACGTGGCCGCCACCGATGGCGTAGCCGGCCACAAGGGCGATCACGGGCTTGGGCATGCTGCGAATCAGCCGCTGCAATTCGAGAATGTGCAAACGAGGCACGCCGCCTTCCTTGGCCATGTAGCCCGCGTCGCCGCGGATTTTTTGATCGCCACCGCTGCAAAAGGCGTACTTGCCGTCGGCAGCCGGACCCTCGCCGGTGAATAGCACCACGCCAACACTGCTGTCCAGTGCTGCAAGGTGAAAGGCGTCGAGCAATTCGTCCACGGTTTCGGGACGAAAGGCGTTGCGCCGCTCGGGACGATTGATGGCGATGCGCATCATGCCTTCATCGCTTTTGCGAAAGGTGATGTCGCGGTATTCCTTGACGATGTTCCATTCAACAGGATGCATTGCTTTATCCATGTGTCGTGTGAAATTTCTTCCTTGTTCTCAACAGTGCGCGTCGTCGACGCGTTTCCAGAATTCCTGCAGCGCTGTGGACAGCGCCTCGGGCTGCTCGACAGGCACATCGTGACCGCAATGCGGAATAATGCGCGCCGTGGCGCCCGCTTCGCGCTCGAGGCGCAGCGCATGCTCGACGTACGCTGTGTCGCGTTCGCCCGCCACGGCCAGCAAGGGAAGGTCCAGGGCGGCAAGGGTATCCCACAGCGCGGGTTGCCTACCCTGTCCCGCGCCGAGCAGCGAAGCGGCAAGTCCGCGCGAGCATTGTCGCAGGCGCTCGCGGCTCGAAGCGTTCGAGGCATCGTTCCGTGCCAACAGCGCCATCGAGGTCCAGTGCTCAACGAAGCGGTGCAGTCCCTCGCTGGCAATGCTCTCGGCGAGCGCGGCATCGTCGTGGCGCCGCCGTGCGCGCAGGGCTTCGTCTTCCATGCCCGGGCTGCCGCTGACGAGCGTGAGCGAAGCGAGGCGCTGCGGCGCGTGCCGTGCGTACATCATTGCGCAGCGCGCGCCAAGCGAGTAGCCCACGAGATGCACGCGCGGCAAGGACAGACGGGTGAGCAATTCCTCGATGCGTTCGGCGGTGTGCTCGAGCGTATGGTACTCCGGATGCAGTGCCACATCGGGTGAAGGCGAAGCGCCATGTCCGGGAAGATCGCAACGGAGAATGACGCGCTTGTCGTCGAGGGACAGCGCATTCCACATGTCCATCGACCGTGTGAAGCCATGCAGCAGCAGAACCGGCGTGCCGCTTCCCCCGCCACTGCGACGAAACACCAGCGGCGGAGGCACGGCGCGCATGTCCGGCAGCGCGGCGGCGGGCACGCGCGCGGCGAGGTCGTGCAGCAGTGCGCGACGGAACGCGCCGCTCGCGCGAATATCACTGCGCAGCTCCAGCACATACACGCCGCGATGACTCAGTCCTTCGGCAACGGCCTCGGGCAAGTCGCTCCACGCATTCACCCGCCGATGCTGTGCACCACAGGCGACCAGTGCCGCAGCGATGTCCACGCCATGGGGTGTGAGAAAATGCCGTGTGAAGGCGGGGTCGAAATCGCGCACGGGGAGCAGCTCGAAAATTTCTCCGCCGTCGTTGTTCAGCAGCAGTACGAGCAATGGCAGCTCCGACAGCGCGGCGCCGCACAGTGCGTTGAGATTGTGCAGCGTGGCCACATCGCCCACGATCAACGCGCAACGTACGCCACGCGCGGCCGCCACACCGAGCGCGGTGGACAGTATACCGTCGATGCCATTCACGCCGCGATTGAAGAACAACTCGACATCGCGTGGCGTGCTGTCGACAAAGGTTTCGATGTCGCGGATGGGCATGCTCGAGGAAACGAACAGCGGCGTGCCCTCGGGAAGCAGCGTGGTGAAGGCGCGCACGGCTTTGCCCTCGAACAACTCGTCGCTGCTGTCGAGACGTTCGCGCAGCGCGCTGCGAGCGCCCGCGTCGGCTGCGCGCAACAGCTCGATCCATCCCGCGTCGACGGCGGCTTCCGCATGCAATCCATCACTGTCGAGCGCGTGCAGCACGTCGAGCAGCAGCGTGGCCGTATCGCCCAACGCATGCAGCGTACAGCGATGGGCGGGATCGGCGCGTTGTGCCCCACCGATGGTGATGAACGGACAGTCGGGCAATTCCTCGATGAAACGCTGCATGACGCTGCTCGTGGCTGCGCCACCAATGTGCAGCACGAGGTCGGGGCGGAGCTGGGTCCGCAGCTCGTTGTTGCGGAGAATAATATCCGCTGTGGAAATATACATGTCGCCGTCCTCGCCGAAGCGCAGGTTCGATGCCGCCTCGGCCAATACGGGAAGGTTGAATCGTCGGGCGAAGCGTCGCAGCGCCGCGCGATGCCCCGTGCCGGCAATGGGCCCGGCGATGAGCAGCGGCCGGCGGGCGGCGAGCAGTTCGGCGCCGATTTCGCCGACAAGGTCGGGCGCGTGCCGCTCACGATAGCGCGTCCACGCGCGTCCGCTCGCGCGGCCATGCGCGGCTTCGAAAGCGGCATCGCTCCAGGCGGCGGGCAGCTGATCGCGCTCGAGCACGGCCTCGCTGGGTTCGAGCGGCTTGCGAAAGGGAATGTTGAGCTGCACAGGCCCGGGATGCACCATGGTGGCACGCGCCACGGCGTGGCATACAGCGGCACGCAGTGCGCGCAAGGCCGAAACATCGGCCGTGGATTCGGGCAGCTGAGCAAAGTGACGTACATGCGTACCGAAGAGGGCGAATTGATCCATGGTCTGTGCAGCGCCACTGTCGCGCAACTCCACCGGGCGATCGGCTGTGCACAGCAGCAGCGGAACGTCGGATAGATCGGCTTCGCACACGGCGGGGAAAAAATTCGCCGCGGCCGTGCCCGAGGTGCACAGCACCGCCACCGGACGCTCGCCGCCTTTGGCGAGGCCCAACGCCATGAAGGCGGCATTGCGCTCGTCGATCACCGAATGGTCGCGTATATCGGGATGCGCCGCGAAAGCCAGGGCCAAAGGCGCGGATCGCGAACCCGGTGCGATCACCGCGTCGCGCACGCCACTGCGGGCCAGCTCATCCACAATGGCCGACGCCCAGAGCATGGTGAGATTGGGAGGAAGCGTACTCATTCCGCAAGATAACATTTTCCCGGCCCGCGGATGACACCGCAAGGTTGATAACCGCAGTCTTTCATGTTCCTCCGTTACACCCGGGCAAATGAAATGGTGCAGGTGCCTTGATTACTGTCGGAGCGGATTAACAGAATTTCAAAACCACAGATTGCACGGATTTCACACAGATTAGCACAGATGGATCGTGGAAGTCGGCGAGGTGCCGGGCGAATCGTCGCAGATGAAGCCATCCAACGCCCTCTGACAGTAGTGCTGCGAATCGGTGTCCCTTGCCTGCGGTGGCGGAGAGAGTACGGATTGGCTCCTGCGGCTACCGTCAAACTTCACTCTTTACTCAACTATGGGGTTACCGAGGCTTCGACTCCGCGCCGTATCCAGTGCGCGTAATCTCGAATACTCGTGCTCGGCGCTCCGCTCAGCCTTACGATGGGGTGTCATGCACGATCCAAACCGTCTTGGGTGCCGTCTACCGTCGCAGCACGTCGAGTACGGTGTGGAGTTTCAGGCGGGTCTCTTCTTCCTCGCGGGCGGGGATGCTGTCGCGCACGATGCCGGCTCCCGCCCAGGCTGTGATGCGATCGTGCTCGATGCATGTGGAACGAATGGTGACGGCGGCGTCGCCATCGCCGCGCGCGTTCATCCATCCCACCACGCCAGCGAACAAACCGCGGTCGAAGCCCTCCAACTCGCGAATGCGACGCATGGCGTCCTCGCGCGGAACCCCGGCCACGGCTGGCGTGGGATGCAGAGCGGCCACCACATCCACCAGGCGACGCTGCCCGGGCATGCGTCCGTGCACACGCGTGATGAGATGGTGCACATGCGTGAGCGACAGCACATCACGCTCCTCGATGTCCAGCGTGCAACCCAAGGCGCGCAAGCTGTCCATGAGCATATGTAGCACGTGGTCGTGTTCTTCCCGCTCCTTGTCGTCGGCGAGCAAGGCCTGCCGCGCGGCGGCATCGCGCAGCGCGTCCGCGTGACGGGGAGTGGTGCCCGCCACCGCCATGGTGTGCAGCACACCATCGCGCACACGCGCGAGGCGTTCCGGCGTGAGCGACACGAAGAGATGCTCGGCATCAGGTTGCAGTGCAATGACGAAGGACTGCTCCTGACCCGCCAGACGTGGGAGCAGCATGGACAGCGACAGCTGCTCGCGCCATTGCTCGCGGCGCGCGAGTACGATTTTTTTCAATCCACCATCACGGAGTTCGGACACCGCGTGCTCCACGGCGTGGATGTAGCGTGCGGCGCCATCACTCGTTACCGGGGCGGCGGACTGTGCAGCGGCACGCTCGTCGGCTGCGCGGCCGGTGAGTACATGCAGGGGCAGACGCAACACCCGCCGGGGCTGAAAGGCGAACACCCGCGGCACTCCGATCCAGGGAGCATCGGCCGGGCCGCCTGGATCGAACATCACCGCGAAACACAGCGGCACATCTCCGTCCACCGGTGTCAACGCGCTCAACCAATCGCGCCACTCCGCAACATCGTCGGGAGTACTCAATGCCGTGGCGCCCAGAGCGAGCATGGCATCCTCGCCCGGCGCATGCCAGAGCAGCCAGGGCGGCGGCAAACCGCCCCGGATGAAATTTCGTAACTCCGCGTCCGGCAGCGTGGTCACCGCAGCACGACCGTGCGCACGGTGATCATGCTCGCGTCGGCGTTCACGCGCAATACCGCCGTGTACACACCGGGCTGCAACCTCGATGCGGCGACGTGCAACGTGTGCACGCCACCCTCCACATCCTGACGCGCCACAAGACGACCCAGCGCATCGTGGAGCAGCAGCGTGCCGCGCTGCCCCTCGGGCAGGATGCTGCGATAGCGCAGTACGCCGTGTTGCGCGAGCGAGAAAGGATTGGCATGCTCGGCCTCCAGGCGCGAAGCCGACGGAAGTGGCGCGTTGTCGGCGTCGAGCGTGGTGGCATTGCCACGCAATTGCAGGATGAAGGTGCTGTTGAGCAAATCGTCGGACGAAATGCTGATCTCGGCGGTTTTTGTGCCAAGTGCATCGGGAGTGAAATGCACATCCACCAGCACGCTGTCGCCGGGTTGCACGGTACGCGCGCCTGGATCGGTGAAGCTGAACAGCGCGGCATGAGTGCCGCCCTTGGTCCACGCGCTGATGTGCAGTGGCGACGTACCGATGTTGCGGATGGCGGCGCGGCGCGTTTTCGTGCTGTCCACATTCACCCAAGCGAAATCCAGCGGATTCTCGCCCGCGGCGATTTCAGGCGTGATGGCGCGGCCTTTGACCACGATGTGGTACAGCGGCTCCACCGGATCGTTGGTCTCAATCAACAGACGGGTCAGATGCTGCCCAGCGCGCAACGGTCCGTAGGTGATCTGAATGGAATCGCTGCGCCCGGCGGAGAGGAAGAAGGACGACTCCCGCGTGACCTGAAACATCGTGCTGTCTCCTCCGGTCAGCACTTCCCGCGTCACGAGCAAGGGCTGCGTGCTTCGATTGGTGATGTGAACGGACGAAGACAGGAAATTCCCCAGTTGCAACGTGCCGAAGTCCAAGGTATCGGGCGTATGTGTCAATGCGGATGTGCCGGCGGGAATGCCATTTCCCTGCAAATCGATATACGGCACGCCGATTCCCGCATTGCTGAACACGGTGGCGATGCCGTAGGAGGGACCGAGCTTGTTCGGCGCGAAGGCCAGCGTGAGCGTGCGAGAAGCGCCGGGTGCAAGTGGTGAAAGGTCGCCCGAAGCATAGAGGAAGCCATCGCCCAATGTGGCCACAGTGGTGAACACCATGTCCACCTCGCCGCGATTGTATACGGTGATACTCTCCTCACGCTGCTTGTTGATGGCCACATTGCCAAAATTCAATAGCGGCGGTTGAATGAAAATGGCCGGTGTGGGCATGTAGCGCTGCACAACGCCGAATTGTCCCGCCAACCATACATAGCCGTCGGCGGTCACCGAAATGCGCTGGTTGCCCGTGGCAGGATAATCCGTGCGGTAAAATGTCTGGCCACCGTCGCTGCTGCGCGCCACCGAGCGGCTCATCATCACATAGCCGCGCTGCGCGTCGGTGAAAACGATGTCGTAAACCACGTCCAACCCCGTCAAACTCGACACGTCCAGCCAGTTCTGTCCGCCATCCGTGGTGCGCATCAGCGTTTGCTGTCCGCCGGCCCAGCCGTTGGTGGGCGAAGTGAAGGCGATGGCGAAGAGATCGTTCGTTGCCGGATTGCTTTGCTCCGTCCAGCTTTGCCCGCCATCCTCGGTTTTGTACATGCGTCCGCCCGCACCGGCAATCCAGGCGACATCGGCCGACAGCGGCGCGATGGCATGGAAATCATGCGTCACTCCGGCACTCAGCTCCGTCCAGGTCGCGCCACCGTCGCTGCTGCGCGCCAGGGTGCCATGGGCGCCGGCCAGCCAGCCGTTCTGCGCGTCCACAAACTCGATGTCCTGAATCTGTCCCGCTGCCGCCAGCGTCTGGCTGCTCCATGTCACACCGGCATCGGTGGAGAGGTACACCTCGCCCTGCGTGCCCGCGCCGATGAGGCGTGTTTCGGATAACGCCATCCCGTAACGGAAACCCGGGAGCGATATCGTGTCGCTGCCCGTCCAGTTCTGTCCGCGGTCGCGCGTGAGAAAGGCCGATGCCCGTCCGAATACCCATGCCGTGCTGTCGTTGAACGCGGTGACGCCATGCAGATGATTGCGTGTAAATGCCGTGCCGCGCTGCGTCCACTGCGCTCCCGCGTCGTCGGTGGTGAATATCGCTCCACCCACACCCATCAACATCGCGCGTTGCGCGTCCACCGGCAGGATGCCGAGGAAGGTGTAGCGGCGCGTTGGCTCGACGGTGACGGATTCCCAGCTCACGCCCCCATTCTGTGTGCGGTACACGCTGCCCGGACTGTTGCTGACTATCCATCCCGTTTCCTCCGTGGCGAAGCGCACCTGCGTGAGCTGATTCACGCCGAAGGTGGTATCGCTCCAGCTCTGCCCGCCATCGGTGCTGCGCAGCACGTAGCGCGGCTGCTGCAAGGCGATGCCGTGTGTGGGTGAACTGAAATCCACGGAAATCACATCGGTGCCATACGGTGCAGCGATCTGCGTCCATGTGGCTCCGTTGTCCACACTTCTGAGCAACACGCCATTGCCACACGCCGCCACCGCCGTCGTGGCATCGGGGAAGGACACATCGTATACCACGGTGGAAATGCCGGTGGTGAATTGCTCCCAGCTTGTGCCGCCGTCGGTGCTGCGCGAAATGGAGCCCAGACTGCCGTAGCCCCAGACGGATCCGTCGGGAGCGATGCGCATCTTCTGAATGGACAGACCGGTGCGCGCCAGCAGTTCCCAGGTGAAGCCGCCGTCGGTGCTGCGCAGCAAGGCTCCGTTGTTCATGGAAATCAAACCGGTGAGCGCGTCCGGAAACACGATGCTGAGTCCGAGAAACGGTGTGGGCCGCAGCGGATTGTCCTGCGACATCCAGCTCGTTCCGCCATTGCTGCTGCGCAGCAGGGCGCCATTGCCGCCCACAATCCATGCGTTGTTGGCGTCGCGATATGCCGCCGCGTAGAGTTCATTGCCTTCGGGCAGCGGATTCAGCCATTGCCACTGGGCATGCAGCGGTGTCAGGAAAAAGCACAACACAACAAACGACAGAGCAAGCGATCTCATACCATACCCCGATTGATCAGACATAGCGATGAATATAGTGAGAAATCCCCCTCGGCGCGACCCGTTTCGTCATGCCCTGTGCGGTTTCAGTTGGCCGATTTTTCCACTAGATTGTCCTGAACATTCCGCGCTAAAAGAAGAGGAGAACGAAAACGATGAGCGAAGAGCTGTACAACGAAGCATCCAACGTTGCCACCGAAGTCGCCGAGGTCGAGCCGCTGTCGATCAGCGACAAATTCATTGGCATTCTGAGCGGACCCACAGAGGTGTTCGACAATGTCCGTGCCGCGGGTTCACGCACGTCCGACTGGCTCGTGCCTGTTGCCATCGTGGCGGTGATTTTGGCGTTGGCGACGGCGGGCCGCTTCATGATGCCGGAAATCGCGGCGAAAATGGCCGCGCAGCAGGAAGAGATGTTTCAGAAGCAGGTGGATAAGGGCGCGATGACGCAGGATCAGGCCGATCAGGCCATCAGTCAGATGGAGTCGTTCCAAGGCCTCACCATGGTGTTCGGTACGCTCGGCGCCGCCATTGGCTACATCATCGTCTTTTTCCTGCTCTGCCTGTTCTACTGGCTGATTGTGCGCTTCGCCATGGGTGGCGATGTGACCTTCGGTCTGATCATGTCGGCGGTGGGATTGACGAGCTTCATTTCCGCCATCGATCAGATCATCACCTTTTTGCTGGTGGTGCTCACGGGCAATCCCATGGCCAATCTGAGTCTGGCGCTGCTGCACGGCGGGGGTTTCGAAGACATGAGCTATCGCCTGATGATGATCGCCGCGCCGATAGCCATTTGGGCGCAGTTCGTGCTCGGCGTGGGCTTCGCACGCGTGGCCAATATCTCCCTCGTGAAAGGTGTCATCGCCTCCTTCGTGATCTGGTTGGCGTTTTCGGCCATCACACTGTTCCTGGGTGCCGCCTTCGGAGGATAGTATCCTCCCGCAAGTGATAGGTGCTTTTGGCCTTACGATTAGCCCCCTCTTCAGCAATGGAGAGGGGGTTCCTGTATTGGTAACTGTCGGAGCGGATCAACACAGTTTTAAAACCACGGATTGCACAGATTTCACACGGATTAGCACAGATTTCACACGGATTAGCACAGATGAATCGTGCAAGTCCACGAGGATGCGGGCAGGTTGACGCCGGGTAGGGAATCTAACGTCCGCTGTCAGCAGCGACGCGAATCGGTGTCCGTTGCCCTTGGGGGCGGCGGAGGTGCGGGTTGGCTCCCGTGTCTACCGTCAAACGTTACTCTTTCACTGGTCACTATTCACCACGCAAACGAACGTGGTACAGACGGCGAGCACATTTTTTCACCACAGTTCAGCAGGAACAACGTGCCATGCGAACAGCCCGGAGCACCGATCGGGCAGTACACTCAGCCTACGTTCCCGCTTTACTCTTTACTCTTCACTCTTTACCACGCAAACGAACATGGTACAGGCAGCGAGCACATCATCAGGGCAGATTGCGGATGAAGAGCGCCCCGACGAACAGCGTTCCGGTGATATGCACATCGGGAGCGTCGAGGGCGGGAGAGGGCTTGTGCGCGCGCTCGTCCTGTACGGCGGCCAGATTTCTGCGCACGGATGTACTCACCGACCAATGCGCGGGCACGAGCAATACGACATTCCCCATGAGCACATCCACATGCAGCTCGATGGACTCACGCGACGACGCACCGGAAGGGCATTCCAATTCCGCCATGCCGAAGCGTACCTGCACATCGGCGCGCACGAAGTCGGGTTCTTCGATAGTGATGATGGATGTGCCGAAGTACACGCGACGCGAGAACGAGGCGGATTGCTCACGCACTTTCCGTGTGAACGTCCCCGGTTGCACGATGATCAGCCACAGTCCGGCGAGGATGAAGGCAAAAGGCCAGAAATGTTCCATGTCGGTGGGCATCCATCCGAGGAGCAGAATTTGCAACACGATGCCCCAGCCGAGCAGGGAAAGCGCCTTGACGAATTCATCGTGCCTCCCGTACACCACTTTCACCAATCCGATAATGATCAGCACGCTGGGCCACCAGCGCAACGCGATTTCCAGCCAGGTGCCCAGCCGCGTGAGTTGCAGGCTGCTGACCAGCAGTGCCAGTCCCACGATGAGCAGAACGATAAAAAGATTACTGCGAAGTCTTGAGCGTTGCATGGATGGAATTTCGTGCAAAGGAATCGACCTGCAATATCCGCAACATCGCATCCCTCCGCAAGAGATGCGAAGTACTGAAATTTCAGTATTGTTTGAAAATAGAAAATTCAATCGTACCTTTGCTCATCAGAAAGCGGCGCAGACGATGAAGCACGAGCGATGCGCCATGGCAAGGATGACGAACGGATTTTTCCATTACAAATATCATGAACGCGGACAACGAATTCATCGAAACCGTGGCCACCATGGCCGAAACCAGTTGGGGTATGTCGCGTCTCACGGGCAAAATCTGGGCTGTGCTGCTCGTGGCCGACAAGGTGTGGATGAGTGCCGAGGATGTGATGGAAGCTGTTGGTTCGAGCCGCGGCTCTGTGAGCACCATACTTCGCACGCTGGAAAGCGTCGGTCTCGTACAGCGTTCGACGCTCAGCGGCAGCAAACGGCGCGTGTACCGCGTGCCCTCGGCTTCGTCGCTCATCGAGGTCGAGCGCGTCAGTCTCGAGCGCATGCGCAAACTTATGGCGCTGGGACTGCGCGGGGTGGACGAAGCGCGGCCCGTGGCGCGCGAGCGTCTGAGTGAGTATTACGACTTCATGGTGTTTTTTCAACAGGAATTCGAGGCCCTGGCCGAACGATGGAACAACAGACGCAAGGACGCGGCGGTATGATACGTTTCAGCTTTCTAATGCTCCTGCTTCCCCTGCTCGCGCAGGCGCAGACGGCGGAAGAGATTGTCCGCAAATCCGAAAGCCTGATCAAAGGAACGACCAGCCGTGGCACCTATCGCATGACCATTGTCACGCCCGAGTACACGCGGGAAATGGAAATGCGCACGTGGTGGGACGACAAGGCCGACAAAAGTCTCATTCACATCACCGCGCCGAAAAAGGAAGCCGGCAACAAATGGCTGAAAATCGGCAACGAAATGTGGAATTACCTCAAAGCCACCGAGACCACCGTGAAAATTCCCCCGTCCATGATGTTGCAGTCCTGGAACGGCTCGGATTTCACCAACGATGATCTCGCCCGTGAATCGAGTCTCGAAAAGGACTACACGCACACGCTGCTTGGCGAGGAGGACATCAACGGCGAACGTTGCTGGAAAATCGCCTCCGTGCCCAAGGCCGATGCCGCCGTGGTATGGGGGAAAATCTACAGCTGGGTGCGCATGAAGGATTTCATCGCATCGATTGCGCAGTTCTATGATGAGAAAGGCACGCTGATGCGCTATATGGTGTACTCGGGGATAAAGCAGCTCGGCGGACGAACCTTGCCCACGGTGTGGACTATGCACAACAAGAGCAAGGCGGGACATCGCACGGAATTCGTCATACTCGACGCCGCCTTCGATATTCCGATACCGTCGAGCATGTTTTCCTTCCGCGAACTGGAGCGGGGGAATTGAATGCTCGCCCGACTCGCATGGCGTAATCTCTGGCGCAACCGCCGCCGCACCATCATCACCATCACCGCCGTGGTGTTCGCCACCTGGCTGTCGCTGGTGATGCGCGGTATGCAACTCAGTACGTACGAGCAAAACATCGCCTTCTCGCTCAACTTGCTCAGCGGACATGCGCAGTTGCAGCATCCCGGCTTCGCGGACAATCCCACGCTGCACAACACTATTTATCTCACGCCGGAAATCGAGGCGCGTCTCGATGGCGAGTCGCGTATCAACGCCTGGGCGCCGCGCGTGCTCGGGGACGGCTTGTTGAGCTATCGCGAAAATTCGCAAGGTGCCATGTTGCTGGGTGTGGATCCGCGACGCGAGCCGCGCGTGTCGCGCATTTTGCGCAAACCTGCCGAAGGGCGCATGCTTTCCTCCGGCACGGCCGCTGAAATCCTGCTCGGTCAGACGTTGATGGAGAATCTGCACGCGCGTGTGGGAGAGGACATTGTGGTGCTGGCGCAAGGCTATGATGGTTCGCTGGGCAACAGAAAATTCCGCATCGTGGGAACCGTGCGCACGGGCATGCCCGATGTGGATCGCGCCGCGGTGTTCATGGGCGTGGATGCGCTGCGCGAATTATTGAGCATGCGGGGACGCAGCAGCGTGGTGGTGCTGTCGATGCACGATCTCTCGGATGTGGACGCCGTGTGTGCCACGCTCAATACGGGACTCGACACATCGGCGGTAATGGCGCGCGGTTGGCAGCAGGTCATGCCAGAATTGCAACAGTCCATCGATCTCGACAATTACAGCGGCATGCTCTTTCTCGGTATTCTCATCATAGTGGTGGCGTTCGGCATACTGAATACCGTGCTCATGTCCGTGAGCGAGCGCTTCCGCGAATTCGGAATCTTGCTCGCGTTGGGAATGAAGCAACAATTGCTCGTCTACCTCGTGGCCATGGAAACGCTGTTCATTACCCTGATAGGAATAGCCATCGGCAATGTACTCGGCTTCGCTGTGAACAGTTGGTTTGCTGCGCATCCCATCGTGTTCACCGGCGAGTATGCGAAAATGATGACCGAATATGGGTGGCTGCCGCAAATGGGTAGCGTGGTGCGCCTGTCGAGCTTCTTCAATACCTCGTTCGCCGTACTGTTGCTGTCATTGCTCGCGACCATGTATCCATTGTATCGCGTCTCGCGTCTCGAAGCACTCAAAGGAATCAGGTACACATAATGCTGCTGCTCGTCGCGTGGAGGAATCTGAGGAGAAACAGCCGCCGCACCATCATCGTGCTGGTGTCCATCGTTGTGGGTGTGGTATCGCTGTTGCTCTACGACAGCATTTCCTATGGCATGATTCGGCAAATGCTGGACAATTCCGTCGGTGCGTCCATCGGCCACATACAGATTCATGGCAAAGGTTACAACGACAATCGTGTGATACAGACGAGCATTCCGGATCGAGGTCGCGCGGAGAACGCTGTACGCGGCATGCGCGGTGTGAAGGCCTGGAGCAGCCGCGTACCGAGTTTCGGCTTGCTGAGTTCGGCGCAGGGCTCGTCGGGCGGCGTGATCGTGGGTGTGGATGCACACAGCGAAAGCCGCGTGTCGAGTATCGCATCCACGATTGTGAAAGGGCGCTATCTCGAGGGCGAGGGTCGCGAGGTGGTGATAGGCCGCGCTCTGGCAGGCAAGCTGCATGTGGATGTGGGCGATAAAGTGGTGGGCATGGCCTCCACGCGCGGAGGCGAGGTGGGTTCGGAGTTGTTTCGTGTGGTGGGATTGTTCGAAACCGTGAGCGCGGATTTCGACAAAACGCATATGTTCGTGCCCATGTCTTCCGCGCAGGAAATGCTGGACATGGGTGGGGATATCATTGAAATCGCCATCGTGCTGGAGCAGCCCGAACAGGCCGAGCGCATTGCCGCCGACTTGCGCGCGCAACTCGGTCCGGACTACGAGGTGTTGACCTATCGTGAACTCGTGCCATTGCTTGTGGCCCAGCTCGAAATGTATGATCAGATGCTGGTGGTGATTTATGTGATTATCGGACTCGCAATGATATTCGGCATCATCAATACCATGCTGATGTCGGTATTCGAGCGGGTGCAGGAATTCGGCGTGCTCATGGCAATCGGCATGCGCAACGCAAAGGTGTTCAGTATGGTGATGATCGAGGCATTGTGTCTGGCGATGATCGGTACGGTGGTGGGCGTGCTGGCTGGAGTGGCATTGACACTGTTGCTGCGCGAAGTGGGCATCGATCTCAGCGTGTTCGCCGAGGGCTTGCGTTCGTTCGGTGCGGGCGCGGTCATTACACCGGAACTCCGTTTCAACGGCATACTCGCCGCGGTGGTCACCATTCCCCTTACCACGCTGCTCGGAGCGCTGTATCCGGCATGGAAAGCCACACGTCTTCAACCTGTTGCCGCTATACGGCATGTGTGATATTGTTCAATTAAAGCTGCTACGTCCATGGAAGTGATCCGTCTTCAGCATGTGGAAAAAATTTACGCCGACAATGGCGTGCCTGTCACCGCGTTGCGGGATGTGTCGTTGAGCATCGCGCAGGGTGAATTCGTGGTGATCGCCGGGCCGTCGGGTTCGGGGAAAACCACCTTGCTCAACATCATGGGCGCGCTGGACAAGCCAACGAGCGGACAGGTATTGCTCGAGAATGAGGATGTGAGTACGCTGACCTCGGCCCAGGTGGCGGCGTTTCGCCTGGAAAAGTTGGGCTTCGTGTTTCAGGCCTACAATTTGATTCCTGTGCTTACCGCCATGGAGAATGTGGAATTTTCCATGATGCTGCTGGGCATGGATAAGGCGACGCGGCGTGCTCGCGCGCTCGAAGTGATGCGTGAACTTGGCATCGAGGAATTGGCCTACAAACGTCCCAACGAGATGAGTGGCGGGCAGCAGCAGCGCGTGGCCGTGGCGCGTGCCATTGTGAATAAGCCTTCCATCGTGCTGGCCGACGAACCCACGGCGAATCTGGATACGCACACGGGTGCGCAGTTGCTCGATATCATGGAAAACATGAATCGTGTTCACAACCTTACGTTTATCTTTTCCTCGCACGATCCGCAGGTCATCGATCGTGCGCGTCGCCTGATATTGCTGCGCGACGGATCGGTGGAGAAGGACGTTTCGGGCACCGCCTGATCGCGCGTAACACAGAGGTCGCGGAGAGCACGGAGTGCACGGAGGAAGGTTGGTGGCGTACACCACGAAGTCCTGCGACTATGCTACAGAGAGCGACCTCATCGATATAGCAGCGATGCTCCGAGTTCTCTGTGTTGGCGAAGCCCTCCGTGTTTTCTGAGTTTCCCAATGTTACTCCTGAGAAAAGGACATGCCATGAACATACACGACATACTATCGCGCCTTGAAGGCATGGGCGATGAAAAAGTGCGCAGGCAGAACAGCAAACAAGGCGATCCCGGGCGGCAGTTCGGTGTGCGGCTTGGTGATATTCGGAAAATGGCCGCCGAGTTCAAGGGCCAGCATGAGCTCGCGCTGGAGCTGTGGGACACGGGCGTGCTTGAGGCGCGCTTCCTGGCCGTGTTGCTACTGAATCCGAAAAAACTGCAATCCAATGATGTGGAGCGCCTGGCGGCCACAGCCACGTTCGGCTGGTTGGCGGATTGGCTCAACTCCTATGTCATTCGAAAGCATGCCGACAAGGAAGCCCTGCGAATGAAGTGGATGGAGTCCGACAACTCGTGGCTGGCACGCGCTGGCTGGAGTCTCACGTCGGAGCGCATCGCAAAACACGCCGCGGACCTCGATCTGCCGTCCCTGCTCGACCGCATCGAGCGCGACATGCCCGTCGCAGCGCCCGAGCAGCAGTGGACAATGAATTTCTGTCTCGCCTACATCGGCATACACGCGCCCTCGCATCGCGCCCGCGCCATAGCCATCGGCGAAGCCCTGGGGCTGTACCGCGACTACCCCGTCTCCAAGGGCTGTACGTCGCCTTTCGCCCCAATCTGGATCGGTGAAATGGTACGCCGGGCGGAGGGGTGAGGCGAAGCTGTAGCATGAGTCTGCTGAAGTGCTTCGAGTATGCGGATGCGATGACAGTTGACCCTGCATCTGCTGCATGTGCTAGCGGTTGCGAGATGGAGGTGACGAGAGAATTTGCCCGGATAAGAACACGCGAAACGTAACAGCATTCTATTCAGCGCGTGACATCCGGGGAATTGCACATACAGTTGCTTGAAACGGTGGCGCGATCTCCGTATACTCACACTTCTCCAGAAATATCGGGGTGCTGACACATGAGTGCCGTGGAAAAACTTGGATTGATCATTCGCATTCTGAGCGTGGTGCTGCTGACGAGTGTTCTCGCGTCACTGCCAATGTGGTGGTATGATATAACGCGCGAATACTCGAGCACAGGTCGACAGCTCGCCATAGTGTCGCTGCTGCTCAGACTTGGCGGACTGTTTGCCATGTGGAGATTTTCCGTGGAACTCGCCCGCGTGCTGTTGCCGGCAACTCTCCGTGATAATGTGTCGCCGTGGTCGGGAACAGCAGTGCTGGTCACCGGGCTGCATTTACTCGGGCTGTATCTCTTGGTGGCGAGTCTGCCTCACCTGCTCGGCACGGTGCTGGATAGCGTGCTGCTGCGTGAAAGCCCATATGTGGGTGACTTCGGCAACTTTGCCACCGTTGCCTTTCTGGAGCACGTGGTACGAATGCTTCTGGGTCTGCTGCTGCTATTCACGGCTCCGTGGATTGTGCGGAGACTTGCGCTTCGTTCAGTCGATGGAGCAGGCAGTGAGCACTATATGACATGAAAACGCTGTGGCACAATTATTATCGCTGGTACAGATGATTGCATCTCAGTCTGTCGGCAATATCGATGTGAACGTGACGGTGTTCGATATGCCGCCTTTCGCAGGATATCACATGCGATATGGTTGTATGCACAGCATTGCCTCACCACAAGGTTATAGCTCGAACGCGTACTGGTATCAGCAAAGCACGAGGGTATTCTGATGTCGGCTGTGCAGACGTTATCGCTGTGTATTCGGATATTCACGGCGACAGTGTTCGCCTTGACCTTGAGTCGTATCTGGAATGCATGTTCTCACCGGATGGATTACAACGGGTTTGTGGAGTACCTGCCGATACTGTTGATACTGATCGGCGCCGGTGCCGCAGCGATTATTGTGTGGGTGTACGCACCTGACATCGCAGTCCGTATGCATCCCACCATTGCGCCGGCGCTGGATACTACTGAGAATGGCGAAGCACTCCTCACATTGGGTGTGATATTGCTTGGAATGTACATGCTTGCTGATGCCATGCCTTCGGCAATCGGCGGCATCACTCTACTGGTGATCAATCCAATGCCTGACTTTTTATCACGGAACATTCTACTGCACACATTGGAAGAGTGTATTCGGATAATTCTTGGTGCGATGTTGCTCTTGCGTCCGAAGTGGATCGCTCGGCATCTTCCGAACCTGTATCGCCGCGGCCACATGCAGCGCATAGGATCGGAGTCGGCAAAGAGTTGAGCATCGAGATGAGTGGAGAGGAGGTCCAGCTTGGTGACACAGAGCGTCTGTGACTGCGTACGAAGCGATGAGGTTCATATGTCCCGGATTCCATTCCGTGTTTCATGTGTCGTCCTACTTTTTGCTCTCGCGATGGTAGGACGCACCGACGCGCAGCCGGCGTTGCGCTTCAGTGGCTATGTCATGGATTTTGCGGCGGGACAATTTCCCGCGATGCAGGGTGTGGACGATGCAGCCAGCAATCTCGCACGTCTTCGCCTTCGTCCATTGATGGAACTGTGGGAAGGCGGGACGCTCGCGCTGGAGCATGAGAGTACGCTTCTGTGGATGTCCCGCGACGGGGTGGCGTCTCTGGCTTACCGCGATATCGCGCCGCGGCAGGCGGTGGATCTGCGCTGGCATCCTGTGGCGGAAAACAAGCTGCATTTCACACATGCCATCGACCGGCTATACCTGCGGCAGAATGTGTCATGGGGAACGTTCATGCTCGGCAGACAGAGAATTCAGTGGGGCACGGGTCGCATCTGGAATCCCACCGACCTGTTTCATCCCCTCAATCCGGCGGCTTACGATAAAATCGAGAAAGATGGCGCCGACGCTTTCACCGCGAAATTCCACCTGGGTGATTTCACCGACGTGCAATTCGTCTACAATTTCCGTCCGGCCATGGACAGTGCGAATGTTGGCGCGCGCTTCCGTACGAATGTGGAGGAATTCGATCTTTCCGCCATGGCGGGGTATTTCGACCGTCGCTCCGTACTGGGTGCCGACATGGCGGGCAATGCCTTTGGCGCCGGTGTGCGCGCGGAAGTGCTGTGGATGGATGAGAGCCGCGAGGGACGCGGCAATGATTTCGTACGCTATATCCTTGGCATGGATTATCAAATTTCGGCCGAACTCTATGTGTTGATGGAATACTTTCGCAACGGCGAAGGCGCCGCACGCACGCGCGACTACGATCTGGGGCGTCTGTATCTGGGCGAAATAGTACAACTCGCGAGGAGCTACCTGTATCTCGGCGGCGGCTATCAATTGCATCCCCTGCTGTATGCCACCGGCGGTGTGAATTTTAACTTGAACGACAACAGCCTGTTCGTGCAAGCCTCGGCCCTGTGGTCCACCGGCGACAATAGCGCCGTGCATGTCGGCACACTGCTGCCCGTTGCGGATACGGGCGACGAGTACTGGTATTATCCCGCGTCGGTGTATGTGCGGGGCGAATTCCATTTCTAGGCAACGCAGCGGACTCGGCGCTGAATCGGGACATCCGTAATCTCAGCGTCGTGCAGTGAATCCGCGGTGCTGACTTCGGGCGCGTATCCTCTGATCGCTTGCGCTGCTGTTCGCATCTGTCAGCTTCGATCGAAATGCAGGCCAGTCCCCTCCCACCACCGGAACGAGTTTCGCACGCATCGCGGCAGCCGCTGCGGGGTGTTGCCTCATTGCATGGCGTCGGCTACCTTGAGGGCATCACATCGTGCACCTTAGACGGAGGAAACCGTGAGCGAACAAATCCGTGCGGTAGTGGCGGGAGTGGCGTTGTCGCCGCATGCACCGTTGATTGCCATTGCCGCTGCCGCCATTGCCGAACGCCTGAATGCGCGTCCCGTGTACGTGCACGCGGGCGAGGAGTCGGAACTCAAGCGGGAAAAGCTCGAGCAGTTGCTTCGTATGGCGGGGATCCCGGAGAATCACGATCTGCTCATCCAGGATGTGGATCCTGTGGACGCGGTGATCGACACGGCGGCGCGCTACGATGCCGCAATGATCGTGGCCGGCGCGTTGGAGGAGGAAGGCATGTTGCAGCGCATCGTGGGCAGCGTGGCGCGTCGTATCGCGCGCAAGGCCGAGTGCCCGGTGCTGCTGCTTCCACTGCAAGTGCAGGGTTTGCCACGATTCGAACGCGTGGTGGTGGGTGCCCGCTTCGACGACGATATAGCTCCGGTGCTGGCCTATGTCACCGCGCTGCTGCGGGCCATGGGCGTGCGGGCCTTCACCATCGTGCAGGAAGTGGGCTTTGTGAATCGCCTCACCGCGCGTTACGCCAGCGATGAGGAACGCGAAGAGTTTGAGAACGATCAGCGGCGGATATTGCTGGACTATTTGTCGGTGTTCGATTTGAGCGGTTTCACCGTGGATGTGGATGTGCTGGAAGAAAGCGCCGAAGGCGTGGCCAGCGTGGATTACGCGCGCTCGGTGGGAGCAGATTTGCTGGTGTTCCAGGCGCCGTCGCGCTCGCTCACCATCTGGGATCGCCTGTTCACGCATCCAGCGGAATCGGTGCTGACCAGTCTGCCGTGCAGCATGTTGCTGTTCCGCGCCGAGCAGTTGCGGGAAGCGGAGGAGTGAGGCGCCTATGACGCATACCGAACTCACGGCGTTTTTCCTCGCGTTGGCTCTGCTGTTGCTGGCCGCGCGCGTGTTGGGCGAGCTGGCACGCGCGTTGAATCTCCCGGCGGTGCTGGGCGAGTTGCTCGCCGGCGTGCTGTTGGGTCCCACCGTGCTCGGGGCGTTTGCGCCGCAGACATTTTCAACGCTTTTCCCCGATACTCCGGGTTTTTCCGCCGCCCTGCAGGCGGTGACCACGCTCGGAATAACGCTATTCCTGATGGTGGCGGGCATCGAGGTGGATTTGTCCTCCATTCTCCGGCAGGGCAAGGCCTCGGTGGTGATCAGTGTGTTCGGCATGGTGATTCCCTTCGCGGTGGGATTCGGAAGTGCGGCTCTTTTTCCACAAACCTTCGGCCTGGGCGCGGGCACCGAACCATTGTATTTCGCGCTGTTTCTGGGTACGGCACTGTCCATCACAGCGCTTCCGGTGATCGCCAAGATTCTCATCGATTTGAACATGTATCGCTCGGATCTCGGCATGATACTGATCTCGGTGGCGGTGATCAACGATCTGGTGGGCTGGTTGCTTTTTGCCACCATTCTCGGGTTGATGCAGGCGGCCTCAACCGAGAGCGTGGGCATAGGCATGACCGTGCTGTTGACTGTGGGCTTCACCGTGCTGATACTCACCGTGGGCCGCTTCATCATCGACTCCATTTTACCACGACTCCAGGCGTACACCTCCTGGCCGGGAGGAGTGCTGGGTTTTGCCGTGGTCGGCGGCCTGCTCGCGGCGGCGTTGACAGAGTGGATCGGCATTCACTCCATACTCGGCGCCTTCATGTTCGGTGTGGCGCTGGGCGATTCCACCCATCTCCGGGAAAAGACGCGGCAGATTCTGGATCACTTCATCTCCTTTATTTTCGCGCCGTTGTTTTTCGCTTCCATCGGACTGCGCGTGAATATCATTCAGCATTTCGATCTGAGTCTGGTGCTGCTGGTATTGCTCATCGCCAGCGTTGGAAAGCTTGTCGGCAGCATTATCGCCAGCAAAATCATGGGCTTCACCGATCGCGAATCCCTGTCCATCGGCATGGCGATGAATGCACGTGGCGCCATGGAAATCATTCTGGCTTTGCTGGCATTGGAGGCGGGTCTGATCGATGAACGCATGTTTGTGGCCTTGATCATCATGGCCATGGTCACCTCGTTGGTGGCCGGACCCGCCATGCAGTGGATCATGGGCAACAAGCGGCTACCGCGACTGATTGATGCTCTTACTTCAAAATCATTCATACCCTCGCTCAAGGCCACAACGCGCGAGGATGCGATTACAGAACTGTCCGCCGTGCTGTCCGCCAGCAGCGGTGTGCCGCGCGAAGTGATTTGCCAGAAAGCGCTCGACCGAGAGCGCACCATGTCCACCGGTATCGGACACCGTGTGGCGATACCGCATGCACGTGTGGAGGGCATTACCGCGCCCATCGTGGCGCTGGGACGCTCGCAGGAGGGTATCGATTTCGATGCGCCCGACGGCAAGCCCGCGCGAGTGGTGTTGCTGGTACTCACGCCCAAGGACGACTTTCAGGTACAACTGCAACTGCTGGCCGATATCGGACGCTTGTTCCGTTCCGACCGTCTCGTGGACAGACTGCTGCGCGCACAAAATTTCGTTGAATTGCTGGCGTTGTTGAAAAGCGAGGAGGAGCGGGCGTCCGCCCCCGCCGAGTAGTATCAACCCGTTGGCGGGCCGTGTTTCGTTTGATGGGCAGAGAGCGAATCAGTACATTTCGCCGTATTCTTCGTACCCCAAGCAAGGTGGAGCTTCATGGCCCGCAGTACCGGTTCAGCAACAGTATCCAAGAAATCCACTGCGGCGCGCCCGAGGCGCATCCGCCGCATCGCCATCAACACCGGCGGTGGTGATGCACCCGGTCTCAACGCGGTGATACGCGCCGTGACCATTGGCGCGGTGCGGCGCGGCTGGGAGGTGGTGGGCATTCGCGATGGCTACAATGGATTGCTCATGCCCGAGCAGTTTCCCGATGGCGGCTTGATACCGCTCACCATGGAAAGCGTGCGTGGCATCACCCATCTCGGCGGTACCATCCTTGGCACGACAAACAAGGGCAATCCGCTCACCTTCCCCATCACGAAGCCTGATGGCACGGTGACCACGGTGGACCGCAGCATGGATATCGTGCGGGCCTGCCGCAAGCAACGCATCGATGCCGTGGTGGCAATTGGCGGCGACGGTTCGCTGAGTATCGCCAAGGTGCTGCACGAGCATGGATTGCGCATTGTGGGCGTTCCGAAAACCATCGACAACGATCTCGATAAAACAGTGGCCACCTTCGGTTTCGATACGGCGGTGACCTTTGCCACCGAATGCCTCGACCGCTTGCATTCCACCGCGGAGGCGCATCGACGCATCATGGTGGTGGAAGTCATGGGCCGCTACGCCGGGTGGATTGCCTTGAATTCCGGTGTGTCGGGTACGGCCGATGCGATTCTGATTCCCGAAATTCCCTTCGATATCCACAAGGTTGCGGAAAAAACCCGTGATCGCCTGCGCGAGGGCAAGAAGTTTTCCATCGTCGTGGTTGCCGAAGGTGCCACAGCGAAGGATGGCGCTCGCAGCGTATTGGAGCATGAAATAGGCCGAGCCGAGCGCCTTGGCGGTATTGGTGAACAGGTGGCGAAGCAGTTGCAGGACTTGACCGGGCAGGAGGCGCGGCATGTGGTGCTCGGACACTTGCAGCGCGGAGGAACGCCCACGACCTTCGACCGCCTGCTTTCCCTGCGCTTCGGAGCGGCGGCTGTACGCGCACTGGAAGAAGGGCAGGATGGTGTGATGGTGGCGCTGGATCCACCCAAGGTACGCTACGTGCCGTTGGAACTTGCCACGCGACGCATGAAAGTGGTGCCTCTGGATTGCGATACCATACTCACTGCGCGGGATCTGGGGATCTGTTTTGGCGATTGAACGCGCCATGCCTCTCGCAGGCACCGGTCGAGATACCGCACGGTGCCACCTGCGACGGTGACGGCGATTTACAGGAGCACGTATGGCCGAATCTTTCATTCCGCTCGCTTTTACCCGTCTCGACGAGGAGGAGCAGCGCACCGCGGCGTCGGCGTTTTATGAACGCATGCGCACACGCCGTTCGGTACGCCATTTCTCCACCGATCCCGTTCCGCTGGATATTGTCACCACCTGCATTCGCGCGGCGGGAACGGCACCATCCGGTGCCAATCAGCAGCCCTGGCGTTTCGTGCTGGTGTCGGATCCCAAAATCAAACGGAAAATTCGTATCGCCGCCGAGAAGGAAGAACGCGAGAATTACGAACGGCGCTTCCCACCCGAGTGGAAGCAGACGCTCGCACCGCTTGGTACGGATTGGCACAAGGCCTACCTCGACATCGCGCCCTTTCTCATCGTGGTATTCCAGGTCAGCTACGAGGATTCAGGCATCAACACCATCGGTGGCCCGCCCATGCGCACAAAGCACTACTACGTAACCGAGTCCGTCGGAATCGCAGTGGGGATGCTGCTCGCGGCGCTGCATCACGCCGGTCTGGCTACGCTGACGCATACGCCGAATCCCATGAACTTCCTCAACGAAATTCTCGTGCGTCCGCGCAACGAACGGCCGTATGTCCTGATTCCCGTGGGCTATCCCGCCACCGATGCCACCGTGCCAAACATCAGGAAAAAATCCATCGACGACATCCTTCTCGTTCTGTAACGGAGTATGCGTATGCGATATCCCCGACTCCCGCGATTGATGCTCGGCCTCGTGCTGTTGCCGGCGCTCCTGTGTTTGTCCTCCTGCTCGCGACCCGAGGTGCCTGGCGAAGCGCAGCGCTGGAGCATGATGCTCGACGGCGACTGGCGCTTCACAGCGGATCCCGGCAACATCGGTTTCCAGGCGGCATGGTATGCTGAAGGTGTGGACCGCAACTCCTGGTCCACGCTGGCAGTGCCGGGAAGCTGGGATGTGCTGCGCGAGCTGGGCAATTACGACGGCTTCGGCTGGTATGCGCGGCGCTTCGATGTGCCCGTGAAGCCCGGCGGGCGTCTCGCGCTGGTCTTCGAGGCGGTGGACGACAACGCCGAAATCTGGCTCAATGGTACGCGCGTTGGCGAGCACGCTGGCTATGGCGAACGCTTCTTCGTGGAAGTGACCAATGCCCTGCGCGTCGGTGCCAACGAGCTGGTGTTGCGCATCGAGGATCTCGCGGGGCCTGGCGGTCTTGTTGGTGCCGTGAGCGTGATGGAATTTGGCAATGAAGAGGAGTTGATGCGCGGGAAATTCGCCGCAATGGCGCCGGTGCGCAGCGCGGATTGGGTACGCGACGCGGTGATCTACGAAATCTACCCGCGGAGCTTCTCGAAGGAAGGATCGCTGCGCGCCATCGAACAACGTCTTCCCGAATTGAAAGCGCTGGGCGTCACTGTGCTCTGGCTCATGCCCATTCATCCCGTGGGCGAAGTGAACCGCAAGGGCACGCTCGGCAGTCCCTATGCCGTGCGCGATTACTACGCGGTGAATCCGGAATTCGGCAGCATGGAGGACATGCGCTCGCTGGTGGCCGCCACGCATAGGCACGGGATGCGCATCATCATCGATCTCGTGGCCAATCACACCGCCTGGGACAATCCTCTGATCACCGAACATCCTGAATGGTACACGAAGAACTCCGCGGGAGAGATCATTCCTCCCAACGCCGATTGGCACGACGTGGCCGATCTGGATTACGCGCAGCCGGGATTGCGAAAGTGGATGAAGGACATGCTGCTCTTCTGGGTGCGTGACGTGGGCATCGATGGATTTCGCTGCGATGTGGCCGAAATGGTACCGCATGATTTCTGGGTGGAAGCCATCCGCGCGTTGCGCGCCGTCAAGCCGGTGATGATGCTGGCCGAAGGCGCCGAACCGGAGTTGCACATCGATGCGTTCGACATCACCTACGCGTGGAACACCTACGACATACTGCGTCCGCTGTTTCGCGGCGAAGTGAACAGCGCCGACGTCCTGAGTACGTTGCAGCGCGAGCAATGGCGCTATCCGCGCAGGGCGCCGCGTCTGCGTTTTTCCTCGAATCACGACAAGGACATGTACGACGCCCCCGCGGCCGCATGGTTCGGTGCCGAGCAAGCCCGCGCCGCCGCCGTGCTGGTGTCGCTGCTGCCAGGTATACCTTTGCTGTACAACGGTCAGGAAGTGGGCAATACCACACCGTTGCAGTTGTTTGAAAAGGTCCCCATCGATTGGTCGCGCGACGAACACGGCTTCAGGCAGTTGTACACCACCCTGTTCGAACTCCGTCGCCAGCATCCCGCGCTGCGCCGTGGTGAACTGCGCATGCTGCGCGCGCACGAAGCGGACGCGTTGGTGGCGTATGCGCGCGAACTCGACGGCGACGGTGTGCTGGTGCTGGTGAATACCGGCTCCGCCCCGCTGAGCGCCAGATTGGTAAAGCCGCTCGCGGTGTCAGGTACGCCGCTGCTCGTCCGCGGAGAGGTACGATTGGAGGCCGCGAGCATTCACGTCGATCTCCCCGCCTTCGGATACGCTGTGCTACGTTAATACACGGATGGTCCCCGAGATGTATTGGACGCATCTTTCCTATCTCCTTGCCAACGGTATCGCGAGTGTCATCGCACTGTTCCTCGTGCTTTACCTGTGGCGACGACGTTCGCTGGCGTCGGCGTTCTACCTCATGTTGTTGATGGCGGCGCTCACGGTCTGGTCCACTTCAGTGACCTTCGAGTACCTGGGCCAGTCGGTATCCACCAAAGTGCTGTGGTCGCAGATCAGCTACATCGGCATCGTATGTGTGGGGCCGCTGTGGCTGCTGTTCGTCGTGCAGTACGGAGGGCGTGGAGGGTGGTTCACGCGCGGGAGGCATATCGGACTGTGGGTTGTTCCCATCATCGGCTTGCTGTTGGTGTGGACCAATCCCCTGCACAACATGATATGGCCGCAGGTGACGGTATTGCCCGATCCCACCTGGATGGTGCTGAAGTACTCGCACGGACCCGGGGTATGGTTGGTCGCGCTGTATTCGTATCTCATGCTGTTCGCGGGAGCCGCGGTGCTGGTGATGACGGTGCTGCGCTCCACCGTGTTGTTCAAAAGCCAGGTGGTGCTGTTGCTCGTGGCCGCCATCATCCCTTTCGTGTCCAACTTGCTCTATCTGCTCGGCATCGGGAGCTGGAACGGACAGGATATCGCGCCGCTGATGTTCGTGCTGTCGGGTCTGCTGTTCACCGCCGGGATATTCCGTTTGGGCATGCTGGACATCGTCCCGGTTGCACGCGATTTATTGATCGAGGAATTGGTGGATGGCGTGTTCGTGCTCGACAACGCTGGACGGGTGGTGGACCTCAATCCCGCCGCCGCGCGCTTGCTCGCGCACAATCCGCGGGACGTCATGGGAATGCGTGTGGAGCAGGCGCTCGCATCGTGGCCGGCCTTGTTGGCATACTTCCAGCGGGGCGGAGAGTCGCATGAGGAAATCGAGGTGCGCGACAAGCTCTGGTACGATGTGCATGTGGTGCCGGTGCGCGACAGGCAGGGCGTAACGCGCGGGCGCCTGATGCTGCTGCGCGAGATCAGCACAAGGAAGCACGCGGAGCTGGAATTGCGGCGCTACACGCAGGAACTCGAGCAAAGCAATGCCGAACTGGATGCTTTCGCACATACGGTTGCGCATGATTTGCGGAATCCACTCGCCGTGATACTGGGACTGGGTTTGCTGATGGAAGCACAGGAAACGGTGAGCAACGATGCCGATCTCGCCGAGCAGCTGCAGTTCATGTTGGAATCCGGCCGCACGATGGAATCGATCATCGATGCGCTGCTGCTGCACGCGCGCGTGCGTCGCGCCGGCGACGTGCCGCGCAGTGGCCTGGACATGGGGATGATTGTGGACAAGGTGTGTTCGCGTCTGGAGGGAATGATACGCGAGCGCCAGGCAACGATATCCTTGCCAGAGCTGTGGCCCGAGGCCTACGGGTACGAAATCTGGATTGAGGAAGTGTGGGTGAATTATCTGAGCAATGCGCTGAAATACGGCGGCCGGGCGACGGAAGCTCTGGCTCCCGAAATCACCGTGGGCTACGACGTTCTGGACGGGGGCAAAGGTTATCGCTTCTGGGTGCGTGACAACGGTCCTGGTCTGAGCGAGGAAGAGCGTGCCCGACTGTTCATTCCCTTCTCACGCCTGCATCGCGATGTGAAGGATGGGCACGGCCTCGGGCTCACCATTGTGGAGCGTATTGTCCGCAAACTCGACGGCGAGGTCGGCGTCGACAGTGTGCCCGCTGCGGGCAGCACCTTCTGGTTTACCTTGCCCGCGATGCCCTTTCAGGTTCAACCAGACGTCCCGTAGCCCAATGAAACGCTCTCGAAACGGATATGGGTGTAAGACATTCTCCTGAGCAGATCCGAGAATTGAAACCGCAGCCTTTCATGTTCCTTCGTCATGCCCGGGAGAATGAAAATGGTGCAAGTGCCTGGATAACTGTCTGAGCGTATCAATAGAGTTTCAAAACCACAGATTGCACAGATTTCACACAGATTAGCACAGATGAATCGTGGAAATCTGACAGGATCCGAGAACATAGCCGCAGGGAAAGTGATCAAACGCCCGCTGGCTGCAGCGACGTCAAACGGCGTCCAACGCCTGCTTCGTGCTCGTTCTTTCGAATGTGACGATGAATGATGAAAGACTGTGCGTCGATGTATCGGCGAGAAGAGCGAACGGCCGCGAAATATCGCTCATGTTTCCGAGGATACCACAAGCGTAATTGAAGGCAACCGAACCGGTTGCGCGCGCCAGACGCTGATGACCACCGTTGGAATCCCACAGCAAATGGCCGATAGGGATTCGTCCGGCAGTTGCTCAGGATATGGTCTCCCCCATCGCATAGCACCCCTCGTACACCAGCACGGCCGGACCTTGCAGCGAGAGATTGGCCGAAACGCGCTCGGGGTCGGTGGGCGCGTACTCCGTGCGAGAATTGAAGTCGACGATCAGGCAATCACCGCCGTGCGTGCGTAGGGCGATGGGAGTCGGCAGGTCGCGATGGAGATGCAAAGCGATCGCCGCAGCCACAGTGCCGGTGCCACAGGCTTCGGTTTCGTCCTCCACGCCTTTCTCGAAGGTGCGTATGGCCCACTCGCCGGCGACCTGTCCCAGTACGCTGACATTTGTTCCGCGCGGCGCGAAGCGCTCGTGCCAGCGCAAGGCCTTGCCTATGCGCCGCATGTCGATTTCGTGATACGGCAGGCGGAATTGCTCCGGAAGCTCGTCGTGGAAGAGCAACACGTGCGGCGCACCTGTGTCGATGAACACGCAGGACATGGCGCCCAACTCGCCGTGCACGATTTCCTTGTAACCTACCGAACGTGGCGCTGGAAAACTCAGGGTCACCATGCTCCCTTCCACACGTGCGCTGTACACGCCGTCCAGCACGTCGAAACGCATGAGCTCGCCGGCGATGCCGTTCGTGAAGGCGTAGAGCGCAGCACAGCGTCCGCCATTGCCGCACATTGAGCCGACGGATCCATCGGGATTGTAAAAGGACATGCGGAAATCCACATCCCGCGCGGTATCGATGAAAATCACCCCATCGGAACCAGCACCCTTGCGGCGATGGGAAATGGCGCGGGTGAATCGTACACGCTCGTCGTGCGACAGCGCGGCCTGACGGTCGTCCACGATCACGAAATCGTTCTGCGCGCCTTCGGCCTTGGTGAAATGAATGGTGTTCATGGCCTCGAAAGGTACGATTTTTCTCCGTGTGGTGGAATCCCCGTCGTCGCGCGACAAGCGGCGCCGGGTGATCGCTTCGCGTCGCGTCGCCGCAGGTATCGGTCAGCGGGAGAGGATGTGGTGCGCGAGGGCGTTTCCCTCCGTATATTGCCCATGAACTGTGAACACCTCCGCGAAAGCCCAATCCTGGAAGGGGCCGGGTAGCACCATGGAATCATTGCACGAATCCCTGCGTCGGCAAATAGAAGCTGTTTTCGGAGCGGATGCGAAAAAGGATCCGCGTCTCCACGACATTCTCGCCGTGGTCTCCGCGACTTTTCGCGAGGTGTTGGGCGAACATCGCGAGTTGCGCTCGGCGGTGGAACGCGGCTCGCAGCAATTGCTGCGCACCGCGGCCGATTTGCGCACCATCAGCCGCAATATATCGGACCTGTACCTCCGCCTAGATGCGGACTTCACCGTAGTCGAGATCGACGGCGCCTCCGAGCTGCTGCGCAAAGGGGCCTGCCTCATGCTTGGCCAGCCGCTCACGAAAGAGGTCCCCTGCATGCGCTCCGAAACGGTGCTGGGTATGCTGGAAGAGGCACGGCAATCGCTGGGACTGGTGCGCGGTACCATGGACATGAGCATAGACGGCGGCACGCACATACTTGATGTGCTGGTCATGCCCGTGGTGGACGCGCAGTTCGTGGTGTTTTTCAATGACATCACCGTGCGTGTGCGCAGTCTGGAGGAATTGCAGCGCCGCGATGCGCTGCTGCGCTCGGTGGCACAGGCCACCAACCTGCTCGTGTCCTCCGAAGCCACGGATGCGGTGATCAACAATGCCTTGCGCATTCTCGGCGAAGCGGCGGAAGTGGACCGCGTGTACATTTTCCAAAATCACTTCGACGGCGAGAACGGGGCGCTGCTGCTGAGTCAACGCAACGAATGGGCGCGGCCCGCGGTGGAAGCGCAACAGGACAATCCGGAATTGCAGAACGTGCCGTATCTCCCGCATTTCCGGCGTTGGCTCGATACGCTTAGTGCGCGCAAAATCCTCAAAGGCGGTGTTTCCACCTTTGAAGACGGCGCGCGCGCGGTACTGGAATCCCAGGGCATTCTCTCCATCATCATTGTTCCAATTTTCTGCAATGACCAGTTCTGGGGTTTCATCGGTCTCGATGACTGCCATTCGCACAGGGAATGGAATGAGCAGGAAGAGTCCATCCTGCTCGTCATGAGCGACATTTTCGGAAGCATGCTTGCGCGTCGCGAAGTGGAGCGCGTACTGCAGGAGAGCGAAACGCGCTTCCGATCGTTGCTGCAAAATCTCAGCGATGCCATCACGGTGTTGAGCGGGTCGGGCACCATTCTCTATGAAACGGTGGCAACCGAACGCATGTCGGGTTTCAGTCTGCGACAGCGCATCGGTGGCAGCATTTTCCCCTACATCCATCCCGAAGACGTGGAGCGGGTGAAACGCATCGCAGCGCGCGTGCTGGAATTTCCCGAGCATGAGGAGAAATTCGAATTCCGCCATGCGCATGTCAACGGAAGCTGGCTGACCATCGAGGCCATCGCCAAAAACTATCTCCATTCCACCTCCATCAACGGCATCGTGGTGACCTCGCGCGACGTGACGGAGCGGAAAAAACTCACCGGCCAAGTCGGACGCCTCGCGCATGTGGTGGAATCGGTGAAGGATTTTATCGTCATCACCGACCTCCGCGGCCTTATCGAATATGTGAATCAACCCGTGCTCGACCGTTTCGGCTACGAAGCGGAGGAATTGATCGGACAGCAGGCCGCGGTCATGTTGTCGCCCGCGAACCCGAGCAACCTCGGCATGGATTTATTCAAGAGCACCTTGTCCGGAAGCTGGAAGGGCGATCTGCTGAACATCACCAAGAGCGGTGAGGAATTCTGGGCCTATCTCACCACCAGTCTCCTCGTGCGCGATGGCATCCCTGTCGGCATGGTGGCCGTGTCCAACGATATCTCCGATCGCAAGGAAGCCGAGCAGCGCATGCTGCAATTCAGCGACTATCTGCGCCAGATACACCGGCTGCATACGTCGAGCTACAGGCAGTATCAAGACCTGTTTGACGATTATCTGCGCACCGGTTCGCGCATGTTCAACATGGAAACCGCCGTACTCTCGCATGTCGACGGGGAGAAATACGAGATTCGTGCCATCGTCACCCCCATTCCCGGTGTGCAGCCGGGCATGTGTTTCGAAGCGAGCAGAACCTACTGCAGTCGTGTCATTCACCAGCGTAGCACGATGTACCATGATCATATCGGGGCCGATCCCGATATGTGCGAACATCCTGTGTATCACGAGTTTCGTCTCGAATCATATATCGGTACGCCCATTTTTGTACGGGGCGCGCTGTATGGCACACTCAACTTTTCATCGACGAAAAAGCGTGCGCAGGGATTTTCCACACGCGATGTGGAAATCATCGAGTTGCTCGCGCGCAGCATCGGATGGAATCTGGAGGATCAGCTTCGCGAAGAGGAACGCGATCGCGATGCCCGCGCCTTGCTCGAAGCCAAGGAGGCGGCCGAAGCCGCGGACAAGGCCAAGAGCGAATTTCTCGCGTCCATGAGCCATGAAATCCGCACCCCGATGAACGGTGTCATCGGCATGACGAGCCTGCTGTACGAAACCCCGCTCTCGGGCGAGCAGCGCGAGTATGTGGAAACCATCCGCCTCAGCGGCGACACGCTGCTGCGGTTGATCAACGACATCCTGGATTTTTCCAAAATCGAATCCGGGAAAATGGACATCGAACGCCTGCCCTTCGAAATCATTCCCTGCATCGAGGATACCTTCGACCTCGTCGCGCCGGGCATCGGCGGAAAGCGTATCGAGTTGCTGTACTTTGTCGAACCCGATGTGCCGGTGACCATCGTCAGCGATATGACGCGGCTTCGGCAGGTGCTGGTAAATCTGCTGGGCAATGCGGTGAAATTCACCGACCATGGCGAGGTACTGCTGAATGTCTCGCTGTCCAATGGCAGCGACGACACGCAGCAATTGCTCTTCGAAGTGCGCGACACGGGCATTGGCATACACGAAGATAAACTGCCGCAATTGTTCGCCTCCTTCACGCAGGTCGATTCCTCGACAACGCGCAAATACGGCGGTACCGGTCTCGGACTCGCCATCAGCAAACGGTTGGTGGAAATGCTCGGTGGACGCATCTGGGTGCGCAGCACGCCGGGCGAGGGCTCGTCATTCTATTTCACCCTGCCGCTCGAAGGCGAGCGCTCGGCGCCACGCATGGTCACCGAGCGGCAACTGCCGGATTTGCGCGGCAAACGCGCGCTCGTTGTGGACGACAATCAGACCAATCGCCGCATTCTGAGCGTGCAGTTCGAGCATTGGGGTGTGGAGGCTTTGGTGGTGGCATCGGGTGCCGAGGCCCTGCGTGTGCTGCGCGAGGGAGCGCGCTTCGATTTCGCCGTGCTCGACATGCTCATGCCCGAAATGGACGGTGCCCAATTGGCGCGGGAAATCACCGCGCTGCGTCTGGAACCGGACATGCCCCTGCTGTTGCTTACATCGCTCAGTCCGCAGGACGATCTCATTGCCGAACCCTCGCTGTTCCGGGGAATTTTCACCAAGCCCGTCAAGCAAAGTCAACTGTACGATGAACTCGCCACGCTGATCGCGCACAGTCCGCGCAAGCCTGTGCGCTATGCCGACCGGCCGCGTCTCGATCGCCTGCTCGCCGAGAAAGTGCCGCTGCATATTCTCATCGCCGAGGACAACCCCATCAATCTGCGATTCATCACGCGATTGTTCGAGCAAATGGGCTACCGTCCCGACAGCGCCGCCAACGGTCTCGAAGTGCTTGACGCGCTCAGCCGCCAGCGCTACGATGTGGTGCTGATGGATATTCAGATGCCGGAAATGGACGGCTACGAGGCCACGCGGCGCATTCGCGAATCCTTCCCCGCCGAGGAGCAGCCCTTCATCATCGCGGTGACGGCGAATGCCATGGAGGAGGACAGGCGCATGTGCATCGAGGCGGGAATGGATGAATTTCTCAGCAAGCCCATCCGTGTGGAAATGATTCAAACCTTGCTGTTGCGCCTGGCCGAACAGCAGCCACGGCGCGTGCACGATGCGGAGTCGGCGGCGGAGCCATCGGCACACGCCGGTGATCTGCTGGAAGAGGAAACGCTGGAGGCCTTGCTGCAGCTGCGCGAGGATAGCGGTGTCGCCATTATCGACGAGTTGCTGACGATTTTCGAAAGCCAGTCGAAAGACTTGCTGCGCGACATCATCCACGCCTGTGAAACACGCTCAGCCACCTCGCTCGAGCGCGCGGCACACACGCTCAAGGGATCGGCGCTCAATCTCGGTGCGCGGCAGTTGGCGGAGGTATGCCGGCGTGTGGAAGCGGCTGGAAGAGACGGACATTTCTCCGTGGCCAACCAGCTGCTCCCCGTACTACGGCACACCTTCGAGCAAACGCTTCCCGTGTTGCGTCGCGCGTTGACCGCGTGATGTGGCACGCGCCACCGCATCGATGCGGTGGCGCGTTGTGCGATGTCGCCGCGTTCCGAACGATCAATGCGCGCAGAAGCCGCTGGTTTCTCCGCGGAAGCTACCGTCCTTCCAGCTTGCGATGACGCGATCCACGAGGGTTTCCCGCGTCAGCTGCACGGCGATACCCGCCTGCGCAAGATCCACCTGCAAGCGCTGTCCCATTCCACCGCATACTACGGTGTCGCATCCTTCCACCAGCGACAGTATGCCGGCGTGCTTCACCGCATGGTCGTCGCCGTGCGTGTGTTCATGCGCGCCATGACCGTGCTGATGTGCGTGATGGTGGTGATGGGGAATTTCTCCGCGCTGGCGGAATTCCTTTTCCGTCCCGCCCTCCGTAGTGTCGCGAGCGATAACGAAGCCGGCGGCGCGGCCGGCATGCGCAGCGACGGTGATGCCGTCGTCGGAGGGAATGGCGATGTTCATGACTGATCTCCTTGTTATTGATTGTTGCGCAGCCAGGCCTGATGGTGCCCGGAGCCTTCGCGCAGCATGTGCTTTCCGCATTGTGGACAGCGGCTTTCCTTGCATGGCACACCGGGTGCGTGGGGTTGCCGCTCGCCGCAGTGCACGCAGACGCAGTGACCTCCCGAACCCGGGCCGTGCGGGTGTTCGTACATGACCGATCCTCCTTCCATGCGCAGGGCCTTGCCCTCGATCAGCGCGCGCGCGGATTTTCCGCGGGCGCTGGCGACGATGCGTCCGAACGTGGCGCGGCTCACGCCCATGGCGGCTGCGGCTTCGTCGTGGTATTTCCCTTCAACATCGGCGAGGCGCAGCGCTTCCACTTCATCCATGCTCAGCGTGATGAATTCGAGCAGGGAGGAGGGAATGCCCGCGGGCTTGAAGATGCGATGCTCAAGCGAGCATGCGATACGTCGTGGACAATGGGGTCGACCGGGTTTTCGTTGCTTCATGCTGTAATATGAGCATATGCCCAATATCATGCAAGTCCTTATCAACCTGCGCGCTATCCGGCGGTGAGTGCGATGTGGATCCATCGCGTTGCGGATAACGATGCGTCGCGCGAGGTTGCCGGCCCGAACGGGAATGGTGGCAACGGCCGCTTCGCTATGCTCATGAATTGGCTGAAGATAATTCCGCCAGTCGCCTGTCGCTTCGCGCGTGAGCGTGGGATTGTGGGACAAAAGGAAACGGTGGGGGAGGAGGGCTGCGAAACCCCTGAAAATGCTGGATGAAACGCTTTTCCCGCCACGGGGGCCCATTGTTCGCTTGACTTTTTCCCTCTCTGTGCATTACTTTGTTGATCGGTTTATTTTTATCGACTCTTCACTGTTTTTACCAAAGGTTACATATGAGCAACCGTACCACCCAGAGAACCTTTCAGGCCAAGGAAATCGAAGTCGACAAGAAATGGTATGTTGTCGACGCTGAAGGCCTTGTCCTCGGTCGTCTGGCGGCGAAGGTCGCACACATTCTCCGTGGCAAGCACAAGCCGATCTTCTCGCCGCATGTGGACACGGGTGACTTCGTGATTGTGATCAACGCCGGGAAGGTCAACCTGACGGGGAAACGTCAGGAGCAGAAATCGTACTTCACGTATTCAGGGTATCCTGGTGGTGACAAGACGCGCATGTTCAAGGATTTGATCAAATCGAATCCCCGCTACGTCATCGAGCACGCCGTGCGCGGCATGCTTCCGCACAACCGCCTCGGTCGCCGCATCATCAAGAAGCTCAAGGTGTACGCGGACGGCAACCACCCGCATCAGGCGCAACAGCCCGAAGTGCTGTCTCTGGACTGACATCGATTCGATCATCACATTCTCACTGCAAGGTAACTCATGATTCATAGGATTGCTGTCGGGCGCCGTAAAACCGCAGTCGCCCGTTCGTTCCTGGTCCCGGGCACGGGAAAAATGACGGTGAATGGCAAGGAAGTGACGCGCTACTTCCCGACCGAGCTGCTGCTCGACGAAGTGCGTCTTCCCTTCACCGTAACGGAAACCAACGAACGCTACGATACTTTCGTGCGCGTGCGCGGTGGTGGCACACACGGTCAGGCCGGTGCCGTCAAAATGAGCATCGCCCGCGCCCTCGTGGCCATCGACGAGGAATTCCGTCCCAAGCTGCGCCGTTCCGGACTGCTCACGCGCGACTCGCGCATGGTGGAACGCAAAAAGTACGGCCAGAAAAAGGCCCGCAAGCGCTTCCAGTTCAGCAAGCGCTAAACCGTTTCCCGAATGGCACTCCGTGCGGCCCGCGCCGGACGGAGTGCTGTTCGTATCACACATGCATCCCGACAGCCTGTCGGGTGTGCCCCTCGGGGCATCGGCGGGCAGCGTGACGGATGCAGCGGATTCAACCAATCATTTCAGGAGTTTTTATGCCCAAGGTCGCTCTCGAGGACCTGCTCGCAGCAGGCACCCACTTCGGTCACCTCACCCGCCGCTGGAATCCGAAGATGAAACCCTACATCTTCATGGAACGCAACGGCATTCACATCATCGATCTCAAGAAAACGCAAGAGCAGCTCGACGTTGCCTGCGATGCCATCGCGCGCATCGTCGCCGAAGGCAAACGCGTTCTTTTCGTCGGCACGAAAAAGCAGGCGAAAGACATCGTCCGCGCCGCGGCGGAGAACAGTGGACAGAATTACGTGACCGAGCGCTGGCTCGGCGGCATGCTCACCAACTTCTCCACCATTCGCAAGAGCATCAAGCGTCTGACGAATATCGAGAAAATGGAAACCGACGGCACCTTCGACAAAATCACGAAGAAGGAACGCCTGATGATCTCGCGCGAGAAAGAGCGCCTGAACAAAATTCTCAGTGGTATCGTGGACATGAGCCGCCTCCCCGGCGCCCTGTTCATCGTCGACATCAAGAAGGAGCACATCGCGGTGAAGGAAGCCCGTAACCTGGGCATCCCGGTCATCGCGGTTGTGGATACCAACTGCGATCCCGACGTCGTGGACTATGTCATCCCGGGCAACGACGATTCCGCCCGCACTATCGAGCTGATCTCCAAAGCCCTGACCGACTCCATCACCGAAGGCCGCGAGCAGAGCCGCATGTTGCGCGCCGAACAGGAGGCCGAGGAGGAGCGCATCGTCAAGGAGACGGACGCCACGAAGGAAGAACAGGCGTAACACAATCCCGAATGGCTGCACGATCAGCCATTCTTTTTCTCCGGACTACGAAATATCTGTTTCACAATTCGCTATAGAGAGAACACATGGAAATTTCAGCCGCCATCGTCAAGGAGCTTCGCGAGCGTACCGGCGCGGGAATGATGGATTGCAAAAAGGCGCTCGCCGAAACCAATGGCGATATGGATCAGGCCATTGAGTACCTCCGCAAAAAGGGTGCCGCCACCGCCGAGAAACGTGCCGACCGTACCGTGAACGAAGGCCTGGTCGTCACCGACATCACCGACGGCAAGGGCGTCATCATCGAAATCAATTGCGAAACCGATTTCGTGGCACGCAGCGAGGACTTCATCACTTTCTCGCAGCACGCGCTCAACGCGGTCAAGACCACCGCGCCCGCCGATGTTGCCACACTGCTGCAAGCCAAGGCCGGCGATCTTACCATCGAGGATCATCTCAAGGATCTCATTGGCAAGATCGGCGAGAAAATCGAAGTGCGTCGCTTCGCCACCTTCAGCACCGACGGCCAGCTCGTGGATTACATCCACCCCGGTGCCAAGCTCGGCGTGTTGATCGAAATCGGCGGCGCCAGCGGCGAAGCCGTTGTCGCTCTGGGCAAGGATCTTGCCATGCAGATCGCTGCCATGAATCCCGTGGCCATCGATCGCAGCTCCGTGCCCGACGAAGTCAAGGCGAAGGAACTCGAACTCTATCGCCAGCAAGCCATCGAACAGGGCAAGCCCGAAAACATGGTGGACCGCATCGCCGAGGGCAAGCTCAACAAGTATTTCCAGGAATACACGCTGCTCGAGCAGTCCTTCCTCCGCGATACGACCAAGACGGTCAAAGAGCAGGTGGAAGAAGTCGGCAAAGCCGTGGGCGCGCCGCTGACCGTGCTGCGCTTCGAACGTTTCCAGGTCGGAGCCTGATTCTTCGAATTATCGAACGAGCCTTTTGGCACACGCCAGAAGGCTCGTTCTCTATATGGAGGTGACATGGAACCCCGGTTCAAACGCATTCTGCTCAAACTCAGCGGCGAATCCCTGATGGGCAATCGCGAGTACGGCATCGATCCCGACGTGCTCCGCATGTATGCCGATGAAATCATCTCGGCCCGTGAACTCGGCGTGGAGGTGGGTATCGTTCTCGGAGGCGGCAATATCTACCGTGGCGTGGCCGCCGCAGCACAGGGCATTCACAAGGCGTCGGGCGATCAAATGGGCATGCTCGCCACGATGATCAATTCGCTGGCATTGCAGAATATGCTGGAAGTCAAAGGCGTGTATACCCGCCTCGCCAGCGCCATCGAAATGAATCAGATCGCCGAACCCTATATCCGCCGCCGCGTCATCCGCCACCTCGAGAAAGGTCGCGTGGTGATCATGGGCGCGGGCACAGGACATCCGTACTTCACAACCGACACCGCGGCAGCCCTGCGGGCCATCGAAATCGAGGCGGATGTGATTCTCAAAGGCACGCGCGTGGACGGCGTGTACGACAGCGACCCCGAGAAAAATCCCGAGGCATTCCGTTTCGAGGAAATCAGCTATCAGGACGTGCTGATCAAGGATCTGCGCGTGATGGACCTCACCTCGATCACGTTGTGTCAGGAGAACAAACTTCCTATTATTGTTTTCAACATCAACGAAGCGGGCAACCTGAAGCGACTCTTGCTCGGCGAGCAAATCGGAACAATGGTGTCCGAATCCATAACCCCAGTGAAATCACCAAGCACGGAGCTGGTACCATGATGAAGGAAATTCTCAAGGATGCCTCCGACCGTATGGACAAATCCATCGAGGCGTTGCGTCATGAACTCGCCAAAATCCGTACCGGCAAGGCTACCACGGCCCTGCTCGACGGCATCAAGGTCGAATACTACGGCACGATGACCCCGCTGAGCCAAATGGCGAATGTCAGCGTGCTCGACGCCCATACGCTGTCCATTCAGCCCTGGGACAAGTCGGGCATCAATGCCATCGAAAAAGCCATCCGCATCGCCGACCTCGGACTCAATCCCGCCAACGACGGCATTGTCATCCGCGTGCCGATTCCGCCACTAAACGAGGAACGCCGCCGCGACTTCGTGAAGCTGGTCAAGCGCTTCGGCGAAGACACGAAAATCGCCCTGCGCAACATCCGCCGCGACGCCAACGAGCAATTGAAGAAAGCCGAAAAAGAAGATCACGTCTCCGAGGACGAACGCATCAAATCGGAAAAAGACGTCCAGGATTTGACCAACAAACATGTCGAACACGTGGACGAATTGCTGCGCGCCAAGGAAAAGGAAATCATGGAAGTGTAGAGACGGTGCATGCGGACGATGTAGAGACGGTGCATGCGGACGATGTAGAGACGGTGCATGCACCGTCTCTACCGTGCGTCACCACACGATCAATTTCACCAACAATCCCAACAACACCACGCCGAACACCGGTTTGATCAGACGCGCACCGCCGCGCAAGGCCCAGCCCGCGCCTGTCCACGCGCCGGCGATGTTCGCCGCGCCCATGAGCAGGGCGATGCGCCAGGCGATGTCGCCGCCGAGAGCGAAGGCAACAATCGCGGCGTAATTGCTGGCCAGATTCAGCAGCTTGGCGTGCGCCGTGGCGCGCAGAAAACCGAAGCGGAAAAACAGCACGAAGCCGAAGGCCAGAAAACTCCCCGTGCCCGGGCCGAAAAATCCATCATAGTACCCCAGCGCGAAGCCGAACAACATCACCAGCAGCGTGAGCCGTGGTGTGACGTCGGGCGCGCTGTCCTCCATCCCGAAATTCCTGCGCACAAAGGTGATCACCGCCACAACGATCACCAGCGCCGGTATCAACGCCTCCAACCAGGACGACGACACGCGCAGTACTGTCCACGCTCCGGCGTACGAGCCCACAAACGATGCGGCGAAGCCCAACGCGCCCAGACGCGCATGCACCCAACCGCTGCGCAAGTAGCGGAAGGCGCTGAACGTGGTGCCTATCGCGCTTTGGACTTTGTTCGTGGCCAGAGCCACATGCGGGGGCAATCCCGCGGCGAGCAGCGCGGGCAAACTGATCAAACCGCCTCCCCCCGCCATGCTGTCCACCAGCCCGGCAAAAAACGCCGCGGCAACGAGAAGGATATGGAGTACGGGATCGTCGCTCATGCTTCGCGCGCCTCAGCGGAGGAACAACACCGCCACGCCAGCCACGGCCAGCAAGGCGCCGAGCACCGCGCGCGCGGTCAGATGTTCCTTGTACACGATGCGCACCAACGGCAGCATGATGATGGGTGGCAGCGACATGATGGTGGTGGCGATGGCCACCTCGGTATGCACGATAGCCACCAGGCTGAAGGTGATGCCGAGATAGGGTCCGATGATCGCGCCAATGCTCGTGTACAGCAGGGCCTTGGGCTCGCGTGCATACACGCGGAAGGGATTCTTGTACCATTTGAACAGCATCGCCACCGGCAGGAACAGCAGCACCGCCGCCGCTATGCGGACCAGCGTTGCTACCATGCTGTGAATGGGCGCTTCATTGAAGGCGAATTTTGCAAAAATCAATCCTGCCGCCTGACCGAGCGCTGCAAGCACACCGAAGAGCACGCCCAGCAATTTCACCCGCCGCGGTATGGAGGCATTGGCCCTGCGATCCAATATCACCAGGGCGACGCCACCCATGGTCACGATCATGCCGGCGAGATCCAGCGCGGCGAGTGCTTCGCCCAGAAACATCCAGGCAAGCACGGCCGACATGGCGGGGACGAGCGCCATCAACAACATGCTGATGCGCGGACCGATGTCCTTGAATGCACGGAAAAGAAAACTATCGCCCAGCACCAGGCCGATGATGCCGCTGATGACCAGATTTCCGATTTGCGAGCCGGAAAGCTGCATCGGCAGGCCCATGACCAACACGGTGACCAGCAACAGGAGCAGAGCGAGCACCATGCGGGTGATGTTCACCATGATCGAACCCACGCGTTGCGTGGCTTCGGAAAAAACGATGGACGTACCCGACCACAGGAATGCGGTCAGCAGGGCGGAGAGTTCTCCAAGTAAAGGCACAGGTCTATCCGTTCAGCGGGCGTGTGAGAGGGAGGAGCGATGCGTATCAGTGCGGCGAGTGCAGGGCGATACGATTGCCCTCGGTATCGCGCAGCACGGCCATGTAGCCGTATTCGTCGCTGATTTTGGTTTTGGGAATGAGTACGGTGCCGCCCATGGCTTCCGCACGCACCAGCGCGGGCATGAGATCGGCGCCGGCGTTGAGGTACAGCAACACGCCATTGTCCGAGGGCTCGTACCAGGCATGCAGCACCAGTGCGCCGGCCAGGCCCTGCGAGGCATCACCCAAAAAGCCCATGCGCGCTTCGCCAACCATGCGCTCTTCGATGGCAATACCCAGCATCACTTCGTAAAAATGCTTCGCGCGCTCGAAGCCCGTCACGGGAATTTCAAACCAGCTGATCATATTCATCGTGCTCTCCGTGTTGAGGGTAGTATCGTTGCGAGGTAGCGGCCGGTGTGACTGTCCTTGATCGCGGCAACGTGCTCGGGCGTTCCGCTGGCAATCAAACGCCCGCCATGTTCACCGCCCTCGGGTCCGAGGTCGATGATCCAATCCGCGCATTTGATCACATCCAGATTGTGTTCGATAATCAGAACGCTGTGTCCGTTGTCAATCAAGGCCTGGAAACAACGCAGCAATTTGCCGATGTCGTGAATGTGCAGCCCCGTGGTGGGTTCGTCGAAAATAAACAGCGTATGGCCGTCGTCCTTGTTGCTCAAATGCACCGCGAGCTTCAGGCGTTGCGCCTCACCGCCGGACAGCGTAGTGGCCGCCTGCCCCAGGCGCATGTAGCCGAGGCCCACATCGTCGAGAATCTGCAGCTTGTTGGCCACGCGCGGGACATGCGAGAAAAAGGCCAGCGCTTCGGTGACCGTCATGTTCAGCACGTCCACGATGTTTTTGCCATTGAAGCGAATGTCGAGAATCTCCCGCTTGTAGCGCGAGCCTTTGCAGGATTCGCATTCGAGGTAGAGATCGGCCATGAATTGCATCTCTACCTTGATGGCGCCATCGCCTTCGCAAACATCGCAGCGGCCGCCAGGCACATTGAAACTGAACGCCCCGGGGCCGAGTCCGCGCAGACGCGCCGCGGCGGTGGAGGCGAACAGATCGCGGATGGCATCGAAGGCCTTGATATAGGTCACAGGATTCGAGCGCGGCGAACGGCCAATCGGCGACTGATCCACCATTTCCACATGCTTGATGCGTTTCTCGCCAGCGAAGCCGGAAAAGTATCCCACCTCGCCTTCGTACGCACCTTCCAACTCCTTGCGCAGGCCTCCGTAGATGATGTCGTGCACCAAGGTGCTTTTACCCGAGCCGCTCACGCCGGTGATGCAGGTGAGCACGCCAAGCGGAATCGAGACGTCGAAGCCCTGAAGATTGTGCTGCCGCACATCATGTACGGTGAGCAGCGCCTTCGACGAACGTCGCTTTGTCGGTACAGGTATGGTGAGCTTGCCGGAGAGATACTGTCCGGTGAGCGAGGCCTTGTTCTTGCGCAACTGTTCCGGCGTACCTATCGCGACCACGGAGCCGCCGTTTTCGCCTGCCGCTGGTCCGATATCCACAATCATGTCGGCGACCTGCATCATCTCGGCGTCGTGCTCCACCACGAGCACAGTGTTGCCCGAATCGCGCAGCGATTGGAGAATGCCGATGAGCCGCGAGTTGTCGCGCGGATGCAGGCCGATGGTGGGTTCGTCGAGCACGTACAGCGTGCCTACCAGCGACGAACCGAGCGAGGTGGCAATGTTGATGCGCTGCGCTTCGCCGCCCGAGAGCGTGTGCGAAAGGCGGTCCAGCGTGAGGTACCCGAGGCCGATTTCATGGAGAATGCGCAACCGCTTGCGGATTTCGGCCAGCAGGCGTTCGGCCACATCCTGCTCGAAGGCGGTGAACTCCGCCTGATCGAAGAACGCGCGCAGGCGCTCCAGCGGCATGCGGGTCAATTCGCCCAATGTTTTGCCCGCCACGCGCACTGCCAACGCGTCGGGTTGCAGACGCGAACCGCCGCAGGCGGGACAGATGGTGAACCCGCGATAGCGCGCGATGAGGATGCGGTAATGCATCTTGTAGTTGTTCTGCTCGAGCATGTCGAAAAAGCCCCGCACGCCGAGAAATCCCTTGCAACCGTTCCAGACCAGCGCGCGCTGCTCGTCCGTAAGTTCGCGCCAGGGTGTGTTCAGAGGCAGGCCGGCGCTCGAGGCGATTTTCACCATGTCGCGCTGATGTTTGCTGTGCTTGGGCGTGGTCCATGGCTGCACCGCGCCTTCGGCCAACGTCTTGCCCACATTGGGTATGACGAGATTGGGATCGATGCCCGTGGTGCGCCCGAAGCCCTGGCACAGCGGACACGCCCCGGTGGGCGCATTGAAGGAAAACAGCTGTGGATCGGGCTCCATGTACGCCGTGCCGCATTGTGCGCAGGCGTAGGTGGTGGAAAAATCCACGGTCTCCTTGCTGTCGATGAGGAACAGGCGCAGATGTCCGTCGCCTTCGAGAAAGGCGGTTTCCAGCGAATCCGTCATGCGCGACACATTGTCCATGCCGCGCCATACCACGCGGTCCACCAGCACATACACCGCGTCCTTGGTCACGCCCGAGGGATTGCGCTCCTGTATGTCGACGATGTCTCCATCGATTACCACGCGCACGAAGCCCTGTTTGCGCAGATTGTCGAATTCATCATCGATGGAGTGGCCGCTGTGCTCGTGCATGGGGAAGGTGATATACAGCTTGCTGCCGTCGGGCAGCGCGGCGCAGCGCTCCAGCACCGTGCGTACGGAATCGCGTTGTACCAGCTGCTCGTCGTTGCGGCACCAGGTTTTACCGATGCGCGCGTACAGCAGGCGCAGGTAGTCGTACACCTCGGTGGTGGTACCCACGGTGGAGCGGGGATTGCGGGCCACGGTTTTCTGCTCGATGGCGATGGCCGGCGCGATACCCTGGATGAAGTCCACATCCGGCTTGTTCATGCGCTCGAGAAACTGCCGGGCATAGGCCGAGAGACTCTCCACGTATCGGCGCTGTCCCTCGGCGTAAATAGTATCGAAGGCGAGACTGGATTTGCCGGAGCCACTGACGCCGGTAATGACCACGAGTGCATCGTGCGGGATTTCGAGCGAGATGTTCTTGAGATTGTTCACTCGCGCCCCGCGCACCACGAGACGATCGCGCGCCGCAACGGCAGGCGCCGCCGCGCTTTTCTTGCGCGCCGTCTTTTTCGTGCCTGTCACATCCGATGCCATATACCGTATCCGCCTGGAATTGCTTTCAAACAACGCAAGAAAGAAACTTACGCGCAGTCGCAGGGAAAAGCAATGCGCTTCGTGGGTTGCGTGAGCAATGCCGGAACACGGAGAACCCGGAGGGCTTCGCGAACACAGAGCACCCGGAGCGCTACGCGAACACAGAGGGCACGGAGGGCTTCGCCAACACGGAGTACCCGGAGGAAATCACAGGCATTGAGCTTTGGCGCCCTTGCGTCTCTGCGTTTACCACAAGCCATGCGTGGCGATAGCAGTGGTCCCGGAGTGAAAGTGCAGGAGGAAAAAGGACATGTGAACCGTGTTCCACTCGGCGCTTTATCTCGGTCGCCTTTTTACCTTTCCTCGCGCGCGCGCGTCCACCCGTGAGGAATTCCCGTACAGTGGACCGGCGCTTCACGCCGCGCCGGTTCTGAACCCCACGCGTGCCGCTCCAGTCGCATGCTCGAAGGCACCACGCTCTTCGCGCTCGCAGCAGGTGAGCAGATCGCTCATGCGGAGTTCATCGCCGCGTACGGCCGCCCGGCGCAGCGCGTTGGATGCCGCAAGCGCGATGCGGCCACCGCTGAACACATAGCGCTCGGCCAGAACCCCGAGATCGATGTCACCCGCACGAGGCACAGCCGACGGAATCTGCGCCTCCCACAGCGCCAGTCGCAGCCGCGCATCGGGCAGCGGAAATTCGATCTTCTCATCGAAGCGCCGACTGAAGGCCTCGTCCAGCACGCCGGTGAGATTGGTGGTCGCAATGAGCACCCCCGGGAATCGCTCGAGTTGCTCGAGGAAAATATTCTGCATCTGATGGTACATGCGGTCGACCGCCCTGTGCTCGCCGGTGGATCGGCGCAGAAAAAACTGGTCGCATTCATTCAACAGCAACACCGGTGGGGCAATAGCACCGCGACAGAGCCGCTCGTACTCGGCAAACAGCCCGATTACACTCTGCTCGCTCTCACCCACCCATTTCGACAGCAACTTCCCGATATCCGTCACCAGCATGTCGCGGCCCAGCGTGCCGGCCATGCCCTCGGCGGCGAAAGTCTTGCCCGTTCCCGGCGCACCACTGAACAGCAACAACATCGAGTCGTCGGAACGCGTGCCGCCATGCCGATGCACGCCCCAGGAGCGAAGCTGCGCCAGCGCTCCGCTCTCCAAAGCGAGCAGGGCCTCGCCGAGACGTTCGCGTTCCGCCGCGGGTAATATCACCGCATCGAGCGAATGCCGGGGAGTGCGCCGTTCAAAGAAATCGGTGGAGATGCGCAGCGCCGTGGCTTGCTCCACACTGTCCTGCTCCAACAAACGATCCGCCGTGTCAACGGGCATGCGGAAATCCGGCGCTCCCATGATAGGATCGCGCACTTCGATCAAGCGCTCTTTTTGCAGCGTGCCATCGACATCGAAGATGCGACGCATCGTCCGTGTGTGCAGCACATCGCCGCCCAGGGCCTGCAACACATCGGGAATGTCGATGAACGTGTCGCGCAGCGTCGCCAGCAGTGCGCTTACGAGCACAAAGCGTTCGGCTTCACTCAACCCCGCGTCGCGAATACGGCGCTCCAACGGAATGCTGGCTTCTGAACGGACACTGCGCCGCAGCAACGAAAGGAACACGGGATGCGTCAACACGCTGTCGCGTTTGTCCCCAATGGACAACTTTCGCCGCTTTCCAGGAACGGCTGCATTGTCGATGCGCTGCTCGACGAAGCGCAGCCATTGCTCAAGATACTCGGCCGAGCTGGCGAAAGGCGCGTCCGTGGAAACTGTTGCCGTGGCATTCGCGTCGAGTTCGATGCCCGGTATCGCGCCGCTCATGATCTCGGCGAAAATCGCGGGATCGATGTCCACATCGCAGTGCAGGATGGCGGAACACTCCTCGATCAGCAGTATGTTGCGCTGCACGAGGCGCCCACCTCCTTCGAAATAGCATCGCAGTTCGTAGGAATTGAACGTCCCGGCACCGAAGAATGGCGCGAAATGCCGCACCTCGATCTGCTCGCCGTTGAGATGCTGCCGCAGCGCGTACAGCAGCATATGCCATTCCAGATCGGAGAGCTGCTCACGCACGCGAAGCGCTTCCAGCGGAAGCTCGAAACTCGTGTCGCGTGTCCTGCGCTGAATGCGTCGCAGCAGCGCGCTGGCCTTCGTGCTCGCCTCGTTCTCGCTGTCGTGGTCGATCTTTTCGTCCCAGCCCCGCACAGGATTATCGTGTTGGAGATCGGTGTACACGCGGCTGATGTAATCAAAGCAATGTTCGAGATACTCACGATTACCGCTGAATCCCGTGGGCGCGGGAGTCGTTGCCTCGCGTATGAGCAGCGTGATGCGCATGTCGCGCAGAGCTGGCTTGCGCTTCGCGTGCGTCCGCGCCATCTCCCCGCCGGAGGACTCATCGGGGGAAGAACCATCGGAGGAGGCCTCCGTGGATGTATCGATGGAAATGTAGCCCTTGCGCGCCAGCCGTGGCAGCACCAGGTCCCAACGCGGACGCGCGGAGGCGCCGCGCGGAAGGGATGCCTGCAATTCGCTGCCGAACACGGTATGCGCTCCTCTTTCGGTGACATGCACAATGAGCGCCAGCGCGGCGATATCCTCGTCGTTGTTCGCATCGCCCAGCTCAGTGCGTGCGAAGCGCAGCCAGTGCGCGGCATCCTTCGCACTCGCGCTCAGCAGGGCGATCGCGGCAACATGCAACATGGTGATCAGTTCCTGCGTGGTGCTCATTGCAGTCTCCAGGTTCGGTAATCCAACGTGCCGCAATCTACGGCGGCAGTGCGACAGATTGTGGCATTCTGTTTTTCCGTCGGCGACAATGCTGTATTGCGGACACCCAACATGGCGGGAGAGAGCCTGAGAATAAAATTTTTTTCGTGATGTGGAAAATTCTCCGTATAGTACACTACGATTTCCCGATTCGATAGTATTTCATCATCGTTCACCGCAGTCGGAGCAGCGCCATGCACGGTATCACGCCTTGCCTCTGGTTCAATGACAATGCCGAAGAGGCCGTCGCTTTTTACCTGTCCATTTTCTCAAACTCCCGCGTGACGGAAACGTCGTACTACGGGAAGGCCGGACCCGGTCCGGAAGGCGGCGTCATGGCCATGTCTTTTTTGCTCAATGGACGCGAGTTCATGGCAATCAACGGCGGACCGCAGTACCACTTCACTCCCGCCGTGTCCTTCGTGGTGCAATGCGATTCGCAGAAGGACATCGACTGCTACTGGGACAAGCTCAGCAGTGGCGGCGAGGCGCAGCCCTGCGGTTGGCTCGTGGATCGCTTCGGTGTATCGTGGCAAATCGTGCCGACCGAGCTGATTGAAATGATGCGCAGCACCGACGCCAAACGCGTGCGCAATCTCACCAAAGCCATGCTCGGCATGAGCAAACTCGATATCGTGGAATTGCAGGCCGCCTTCGACCAGGACTGAGGCACGCCCCGCGCGCGGGCGCGGGCACATACTCCCGCCGCGCCACGATCTGTCGCCATCTTGCAGGCCATCGTCGAATCGCATTTATTACATGCTGGAACAGCAGGTAACGCATCGACGATGATTTCTCTCAACAACATCTCCAAGCAATACAACGGGCGCTACCTGTTCAAGGATGTGTCGCTGCGCATTGGCGACAATGAGCGCATGGCCATTGTCGGATCGAACGGTGCCGGCAAATCCACGCTGATGAACATCATCCTTGGTGTGATCGAGCCCGATTCGGGCGAGATCGCCCAGTCGCGCTCCAACACCGTCGGCTATCTGCCGCAGGATGGTGTGCTGCACACCGGACGCACGCTCTTCGACGAGGCCTCCACGGCGTTCGACGATATCATCGCCATGCACGACCGCGTAGACGCTCTCAGCGCCGATATCACGCGCCTCTCCGCCACCCTGCCCGCCGACGCGCCCGATGTGCTGCGACTGGTGGACGAACTCGGCGAAATCCAGCACGTGCTGGAGCATCGCGAGGGGTACAACATTCAGGCGAAAGTGGGGCAGGTGCTCTCGGGCCTGGGCTTTGCCGAGCGGGATTTCGGACGACCGACGGAAGAATTCAGCGGCGGTTGGCAAATGCGCATCGCCCTCGCCAAGTTGCTGCTGCGCGAACCCACCATTCTCCTGCTGGACGAACCCACCAACCACCTCGACATCGAGTCGCTCGAATGGCTGGAGGAATACCTGCAAGGATACGAGAATTCCATCGTGCTCATTTCCCATGATCGCCGCTTTCTCGACAATCTCGCGCGGCGCACCATCGAGATTTCCCTCGGCAAACTCACCGAATACAGCGGCAATTTCAGCTTTTATCTGGATGAAAAGGCCCTGCGCACCGAGCAGTTGCGCGCCAGTTTTGCCAATCAGCAGCAGCAGATCAAGCAGACGCAGCAATTCGTGAATCGCTTCCGCTACAAGGCCACGAAAGCACGGCAGGTGCAGAGTCGCCTGAAAATGCTGGAGAAAATGGAGCTGATCGAAATCGAGGACGAGGAAGGCGGCATCTCCTTCGATTTCCCCGAGCCACCGCAGCCCGGCCGCGTGCTCATGCAGCTCGAAGGCCTGCGCAAGGCCTACGGCGCGCTGGAGATTTTCCGCGACCTGGACTTCACCGTGGAGCGCGGCGATCGCATCGCCTTTCTCGGCGTGAACGGAGCGGGCAAATCCACACTCGCGCGCATCATCGCGGGCATCGAACCCTATCAGGAGGGCGTGCGCATGCCGGGGCATAATCTGCTCGTTGGCTATTACGCGCAGAATCAGGCCGAAGAATTGGTGCCGCAGAAAACCGTGCTGCAAACGCTCGACGATGCCGCTGTGGGCGAAATACGCAAGCGACTGCGCACGCTGCTGGGCTGCTTCATGTTCTCGGGCGATGATGTGAACAAACTCGTGGCGGTACTGTCGGGTGGCGAGAAAAGCCGCCTGGCCCTGTCCAAATTGCTGCTCACGCCTTCGAATCTGCTCATTCTCGACGAGCCCACCAACCATCTCGACATGCGCTCGAAAGCCGTGTTGCAGGACGCCCTCTCACGCTACGATGGCTCCTTCATCATCGTGTCGCACGATCGCGATTTCCTTGAACCCATCGTCAACAAATGCGTGGATTTCAAGGATGGCGAATTGCGCATCACCCTCGGCACGGTGAGCGATTGGCTGCGCAAACGCGCGGCCGAGCACGAGGAGGAACGCCAGCGCCGCGATCCCGCTGGACACGTGCAGAGCAAACGCAACACCGTGCACAGCGATCGCGAACGCAAGCGCGAGGAAGCGCAACGTCGGCAGGAGCGCTATAAATTGCTCAAGCCCCTGCGCAATAAAATCGACCGCGTGGAAAAGGACATCGCCACGCTTGAAGAGGACCAAGCTGGTATCGAACGCGATCTGGGCCTCGAGGACACCTACAAGGACGAGAACAAAGTGAAGGCCTTGAACCAGCGCTATCGCGAAGTGAAATCGCAGCTCGAGGATCGCTATCGCGAATGGGAAACACTGCAAGCCGAAGCCGAGCGCCTGCAACAGGAGTTCGACACCGCCGAAGAAGAGTAGACGTCGGCGCGCGGCGCCAGGCACGCCGCGCACCGACGACCGAAACAACGGAGGGGACCGCCGTCAGCGGGCGACCACCATCCGTCGCGTAAACTGCCCCTCACCCGTCAACAGGCGATACAGATACACACCGCTTGGTAGCTGCGTGGCATCGAAGCGCAACTCGTGCCTGCCTTCCTGCGCTCTGCCGCTGTACAGCAAAGCCACGCGCGTGCCGAGCACATCGTACACGCTCAATTCCACCATGCCCGCGCGCTCGAGTTCGTACACGATCACCGTTCCGGGATTGAAGGGATTCGGATAATTCTGATGCAGACGAAAGGTCCCGGGCTGCGCGTCCACACCCACCGACACCACACCGCAGGCTCCGCAAAACGCTTTACCCGCTCCGCTCGACAGCCGCAGCGAAGCGCTTGTCGATTCGTGGTACTGCGCGGGTTGCCCCACGATGCCGAACGCCCTGTACTGTGCCGATTGCATTGCCTGCGCCCCCGTTCCACCGCTGTTGATCTGGCCGTGCCCCAGCGTATACGATGCGCTGGACTGCGCATGCAACGATGGCGCGAGCAGCGACGCGGCGAGCAGCAGCCACAGCGCCTTCATCGCCCACCTCGCGGCGGAGCGGGAATATCGTAGGCCTCCATGCGCACATCCTCGTGACCCCGGCGCCGCACCGACACTTCCCAATCAAAGCTCGCATCGCTCGCGCCTTTCATCAATTCACGCACGACAAAGGAATCGCCGCGCTTCTCGGCCACGAACATGCCGTTGCAATCCGCCGTGGGCGTCACTTTCACAATCATGGGATGCGCCTCGTCGATGGTCACCATTTCGAGGAACACCGGGTCGAGGCGAATCACGGCCTCGCCATCGCGCAAGCTGCCCTGCCCGCGATCGCGGAACCACACATCCGCCGCTTCCTCAGCATACATGCGCCGCGTACCGTAGCTGGCGGTGGACACGATGGCGCTTTTCTGCCCGCGGAACAACGAATTGCCGTTGGGATCGATATGCGCCCGGTAGGGGTCGGATGGACTGTTGGGATTGATGATGCTGATGCCGTCTTCGGGACTGATGCGTGCGATATTGCCATTGGCGAGTGGAACCTCGATGCCGCCGAGATAGGTTTCGAGGCCGGTGTGTATCGAGGTGCCGTCGTTGTAGAATGAGGTCAGCACGTTTCCGTCCTTGTCCATCACGTGAAGACTTTGGAAAAATCCTTCGCCATCGCTGCCGACGTACGCTTTGACTTCGCCTGTTATCGGATCGAAGATGAGGAAATCCGGCGTTTCGATGCCGCTGCCGCGGATAATGGTGGTATCGCCTTTGCCCGGTGTGGTGGAACTGGGCGTGATGTAGTATTCGGGCAGATAATGGTAGGACCCCGTGCTGTCGAAGCGGGCGATGGGCTTGCCGGTTTTCGGATCGCCAATCACTAGTTCCGGCGTAGTGATGCCGCTGCCCTTGAGCGTGGTGGTGTCCTGCTTGGTTGGATCTTGCGCATCGATGCTGATGTACTTTTCGGGCATGCGATGCGTGCTGCCGGTGCTGTCGAATTCCACCACATTTCTCCGGGGATCACCCACCGGATACTTCGGATCGATGAGGTGGAAACTGCGGAGGTAAATTTCACCATCCGCGTCGATACGCAGCTTGGCCTCGGCACTGTCTTTGCCGCCCACGGTGATGCCGGTGCGGTAATGCTCGTTGCCTTCATGCAGCGAATGCCCGGTCACGATCAGTTCTTTCACCACGAGCGTATCGCCACCGCCGCCCGGCGGACCCGGATCACCTTTCGGGCCCTTGCAGTCGTTGGCATCCCACACGCCGTCGCCATTCGTGTCCTCGCCGGGATCGTTTGCGCCATTGCCGTTGGTATCCCAGCAGTTGATGCCGTTTTTGCCATTGGCTCCCGGAAGCCCTGCGGGGCCCATCGGTCCGGCCGGACCCATCGGGCCAGCGGGGCCAGCGGGACCAGCAGGACCGGCGGGTCCCATGGGTCCCGGAGGCAGGGGTTGCTTGAGCGAGTCGGCATACAGCGCTACCATGGCCACAGGCACGGGATGAATGGGAATGACGGGTTGCATGGTTTCACCGTCGATGGTCAAACGCAACCCTACGCGTTTTTGGAATATCAACGGCGGCAACGGATTGCCGCTGGTATCCACGCTGCCGATGGCATGTTCGAACAGGCCGTTGCTGATATTGAGGGCGGGCACCGTTTCGCTGAACAGCACCATCAGCGGGCCGGTGTCGAGATCCACGATCTCGAAGCGCACGGACTTCACGCCGGTGATTTTCACACCGGACGCGTCGGTGAGGCAGCCCTGGTAGTGGAATTGCCGACGCACGGGAGGCGAAGGGCGTTGCGCCGATAAAAAGTCCATAGGCAGTAGAAGCAGAAGTAAGAGCAAACAGGAAATGTTCGTCACGGATACGCGCATGACTCCTCCTTGTATGATGAAATGAAGGAAAAACGCCTCGGGGATGACACGACGGGAAATGGTTGTCGACAAAGGCGTGATGTCGCACGCGGGTCGCGGTGGTACAGGACGATCAGCCGGCGAAGCGGACGTCGCGAAGCGAGGTGCGTCGGTACAGGGGAGTGTTCGCAGGAAAGTATAACATCAGGACAGAAATGTCAAGCATTTCCTGATTGAAGATTATGAATTTTAATCAGACACTTGGCTCCGGAGAAGGACGCGTTGCCTCGCGCATGGTCGGCGGCGGTGACTGACGCCACAACGTCCGGGTGCGGGAAAAAGGACTTTACTCCCTGCTGAAAATGTGCTACACTGCGAAGTCGCTTCATGTACAAGGAGTTTCACGATGCTTCGATTCGCTTCTCTGATGCTCGTCGCGGGATTGCTGTTCTGTGCTTCCTGTGGCGAAGATGACAGTACTCCTGCGCCACAGAATCCCCAACCCACGGGCAATCTCACCGACGTCAGCGGGTGCAAGCAATTCATGCGCAACGCCGGCGACGACAAGACGAAGAGCTGCATCCGTTGGGATTACGACGTCGCCAAGAAAGAATTGACGCTGGTGCATGTCAATGCCGGATTCAATTGCTGTCCGAAAGCCATCAACGCAACGATTTCCGTGGATGGCACGGTGATGGTGATAGCGGAGTCCGAGGTGGGTCCCGATTGCCGCTGCAATTGCCTGTATGATTTGACCATGCGCGTGAACGATGTCGCTCCCGCGCGTTACGTGGTGCAGGTGATCGAACCTCTCCGCAGCAAGGATGAGGACGCTCTCGAATTTTCCATGGACCTCAGCACCCAGACGACAGGCGAGTTTTGCGTGCCGCGCTTCATGTATCCCTGGGGTTGAGGCGGGGCGTACTCGACTGTGGGGGGAGACGTTGCTGTTGCGGCGGTGGCGTGGTTTTCGCGGCCAAATACGAACGGGGAGCGACAGTCGCCCATCGCCCCCCGTTGGCTCCTTTCAGACAGAGTGGGGTGTGTTACTGTTTGCGCAGCATCGTTATCGACGCAGCGTCGCCGGCAATCAGTCGTATGATGTAATTCCCCGGAAGCAGATTGTTCGCATGGAGAATGCTGGTGAACGTTCCGGCGCTCATGCTCTCGGCATCGACGAGGCGGGCCACTTCCTGCCCGAGCATATTGTACACCGTAAGAGACACGGTGCATTCACCTGCCAAGGCGAAGGACACCACGGCCTGATCGATCATTGGGTTGGGATACGCTTCGATTGCGGAGAGAGCCGCATCGGCAGTCGGAGCGACACTGATGGCTGGCGAGTACTCCGTGCTGCCGTCACGATCGATTTGCCTTAGGCGGTACCACAGTACTTTGCGAGTGTTGATCCGGGCGGAAGAGGCATCGCTCCAGGAGTAGGAACGCGGGGAGAAAGTTGTACCATTGCCGGCGACGAATTGCAGAGTTTCCCACGTGAGCTTGTCCACACTGCGCTCCACTTCGAAGCCGTAGTTGTTGAGTTCGGTGGCTGTGGTCCAATGAAGTTCGATAACCCCGCCCCTCTTGCGCGCCGAAAAGGACACGAGTTCGACCGGCAGCGGTGATGCGGTGAGAAGTTCGATGGTACCTGCCGCACCGGAGGTAGCGCCGTTTGCGGGGAATTCGCTGAGCGAAGGTGATGAGGTCGTGCCATTCGCGCCTCCATTGACGCTCATGCTCGACACATACATGCGCGTGGCGATGAAGCCACCGCCGCCACCGCCGCCCGGGCCTTCGGTTTCGAAATTGTAGTTAATGATCTGATTTCCTCCCACACCGCCATCTGCGGAAAGCTGAATACCGCTGATGGAAAGTGCATCAAGCAGAATACTGCCGCCGGCACCGGCACCACCGGGGCCATCATTGCCATTACCCGTCGTTGCGCCGCCGTTATTGCCATTCGCGCTGATTCTTCCGGAGCCACTGATCGCTGTTGCTTGAACGAAAACGAAGCCTCCACCATTGCCACCTGCGCCACCACAGGAATTATTCTGATGCCCGGCGCCGCCACCGCCGCCAAAAAACACGCGGCTCTCGGGGATGGCCACCAGCGGTCTGCCGCCAAGGCCACCCCGTTCCTGTCGGTAGTCCCCACCCCAGTTGGAAATTCCCGGGCCCACCAGCAACGCGTCCCTGTTGCTTGCGGAGTAGCTGTAACCGCCACGACCGCCACCGGAGGAATTCGCATTGGCCCCGGCCGGATCCAATGACCAGGCGGATGCACCCGAACATGACGTACACATCACGCCCTGACCTGTCCACGTGGAAGGGCTCATCCCGTTCGCGCCGCCGCCACCACCCGCATTGTGATTGTTGCCACCACCGCCGCCGTTCGCCGCTGCGCCCCGTCCGTAGCGTCCAGCGGAGACGACAAGCGCGGAATCGGCGATGCTTTCACCTTTCACCGCACCATCGGCGACCGAAGTGGTACGATAGAGCGTGTTGGACTGCAGCACACTGCCACCGTTGACGCTGAGTTCTCCTCCGCGAAATCCCGCTCCATCCGCGCGAATGCGGCCGTGCAGAGTGAGCGTACCGGAAACGCTCACAGCCACGATGCCTCCGGTGAGTCCATTCCAGGCCCGCGCCACGATCGATGCGCCATTCGACACTGTAAGCTCGCTGTATTGCGGAATGCGTACGACTTGGGTCTTGCCTGTCGTGCTGTAGGATTGTGTCAATGGTGCCGAAAGCGTGACGGTGTTTCCCGAAACGGAGGCGACACCACGGAATTCAACATTTCCGGCGCCGTTGTAATCCAACACCTCGCCGAAGCTTATATCGTTGGCCGTTCCTATTGTCGCACCTTTCGCCTGATAGATCATAAGGAGATCACCAGTGGATAACCCGCTTGCAGTGTGTAACGTGAGGGTACTATTGCCAGTGGTGACGGGCTGCATGAGCACGTAGTAGTGGTTCACCACGGTGTTGGAAGACCCGATAGTGACCAAACCATCTTTTCCCGGGAGTTGCGCGTATCCTGTCCCGCTCAACAAGGTATAGAGAACGACAAGATACAACCCAGCGATCGTGTGAAAGCGGTAAGCGTGAGTACAATTGGAGTTCATGATGATGGATAGCTGCTGTGACGAATCAGTTCAATACCCAGCACAGATCAACATCTATGCCAGCCTTCCCTTGTGATGGAAATCGATTCGAAATCTGTGTTTCGAGTCGTCTTAGACAGCTGAGAATACGGAATCCGTATCGACCTGCACGAACAGTTCGGTTTCGGAACGTTCATGAATCTGAGATGGCAATCACAAAAACACCGGGGTCGATCCGTATTGGACCGACCCCGTTGTTGTGTTTCGCCGCAGAACCGGACGGGGAATCAGCGGAGAATCATCAGTTTGCGAACAATCGTGTTCGCCCCATTTCTCACACGCAGCAAATACATGCCGGGCTTGAGCGCGGAGCCGTCGGCAAGCAAACCGTTCCAACGCAAGGTAAGGCGTCCACCATCGGTGACCGCATCGTGCAGCACCGCCAGTTCGCGGCCGAGAATGTCAGTCAGCACCACACGCAGTGCTCCGCGTTCGGGCAGTTCGATGGGAATATACAGCTCGGCGCCCTGCCCGGAGGTGTAGGGATTCGGATAGAGGGCTCCGACCTGCACGGACTGTGGAAGCACCGTCCCGATGTGGTTGTTGTTCGTCGGTGGATCGATTGGATTGGTCTCCAGCACGAGGAAGGCTGTATAGGGCGTGAGAATCTGATGGCGCATGCTCAGTGCGATGACGCTTTGCTTGAGTTCCAGCGTTTCCCCGTATTTCTTGATCGTCGCCAGCAAGTCGTCGATGCGCGCGGCAGCCCAGTACGATGCGACCTGAGGCAGATCGGTACTCCAGTCGACGAAGCGCACATCGCGCGACAGCGACCGTGCGGTGCCGGAGGCATCGCTGTAGTTCACGGTGACGCGTTCGTTCGGCGCAAGCCAGCGCCCGGTGGTGACCAGCTTGTTGGCGCTGGTAATGCCGTTGAACGACAGCGGATACAGCAGCATGGTATTGCGCAGTTCGTAGCGCACTTCCGGAGCGAGGGTGGAGCCGACATTGAGGTCGAGCATGATGCGTGACAGCACGGTTTGCAGATCGTCGCCGCTTTCCACCATGGTCACCTTTCCGCCGCGGGCTTCGGCGAGATCGTAGAGCAACTCTATTCTGCTGCTGAACACGATCACCGGATTGAACACCACGCCCACAGTGTCGATGGTTTCGATAATCGACTTCAGGCCCTGGAGCGAGTAAATGCCGGCATTGGGTTCGCCATCACTCAGGAAAAGCATTTTCCTCACGGCATCGCGACGGAAATTCGCATCGAAGCCACCGCGAATGCCGATTTCGTAATTGGTGCCGCCGGTGGCGGAGTAGTATCGATTGATGTGTGAAATGCCCGCCTGAATGTTTTCGCTGGTGGCTTCCACCATGCCGTCGGGAGTATTGGGCCAATTCGAAACACCGCTGCTGAAAAAGGTGAGGCGGAAGCGGTCGCTGGGACGAAGCTCCTGCAATATTCCTATCACCGCCTGCCGCACCATGTCGATGCGCGTTCCCGCCATGCTTCCCGAGGCGTCGAGCACGAATACCAGATCGCGCGGCGGAGCTTCGGTTTCCTCCAATTGCACGGGATGCCAGCAGATGAAATAGGGATCTTCGCCCGTGCTGTCGGGATTGGTGTAGGAGAGCATGGGAAAGACGTCGTACACGCCGCGAGGTTTGTAGCGCAGTTCGAAATCCTGCGTGTACATCTGATCTTCGATGCCAAAATCGATAGTGCTCCTTCGTTCATCGAGTTGCGCGACTCTGCACATCAGTGGTTGGTCGTCGAAATTTGTATTCAACGCGTCAATGGGGAGATGCGAACCCACGTCGATATGCAGATTGGTACTCTCCACCGCACGGCTTTGATACCCCGAGAGATTGAGTGGATAGCGATAGTGCACCCACCCATCGGTGGTGAGAGGCAAGGTGTTGAAATAGCGGATTTCGATACGCCGCGAGGAGCGCGGGTTGATGGGAAAGACTTTCAATTGAAAGCGATTCATCCCGAGCGATTCCAGGATGGCCGGATCGCGGCGCTGACCCACCACCACGCTGTCGTACAGTCGTTGCGCCTCGGCAGTGGTTTTCACCACGAAGGTGCGCCGCACGCCATCCACCCACAGCCACAGTCCATCCACTTTGGCGCCGTCCGGTAACTGAAAGGCATAGAATCCTTCCAGCACTTCGCTGTTGTCATTGAAAAATTCCTCATCCACATGCGTGACAGCCAATTGTCCCTGTATGCGTACATGCGTGCGGATATGGCTGATGCGCAGGTTGAACACCGGACTTTCCGTACCCGGTCGGCGTGCGTACAGCACGCCCGCGTCCACAATCTGCGAGAGCGCGAGAAACAGGAGTAGTGCGGCGGAACATGTCATCCACTTCTTCATGGCTTCATCTCCAATCCGATAGTTGTTCGATTCGATGCATTGACACGGTAAGGGGAGGAAAATTCCCCGGCAGCATGATCAGGCAAAAAATGCATGCATTGTTGCGGGAACGCGTCAGCATTTCACACCCTGCAACTCGTAACGAGAAAATTCCGTAGTTTTGAATCTGTTGGATCCATCCATGCCATTACTCGACGTCATACTTCTCATCGGTTCCGTGCAGGGCGCGTTCCTTGCCGCCTTTCTCTTCCATCGGCATCGAACGCTGTACGCCACGCGTTTCCTGGTGGCGCTGCTTGCGGTGTACTCGGTGGTGCTGTCCCATCTGGTGTTGTCGGATCTCGGCGCCTACGGAGCCTGGCCCCGGGTGATGATTCTGCTCAGCGGGTTGACCTTGTTCTCGGGTCCGCTGCATTACCTCTACGCGCGGCATCTCATCGATCCCACCCGGCGGCTGCGGCGCAAGGATGTGTTGCATGCCCTGCCATATCTCGCCTATGTGCTGTTCATGCTGCCGTTGCTGCTGCTGCCCGGCGAACGCATCATGGTCGAGCTGTTTGAAAACGCGTGGTACGGTTTTCCCTGGCGCTTCATGCTGCTCAACCGCGTGCTCATCGCGCTGGCGTTTCTGTATCTGGGAGGCACGCTGCTGCTGCTGTACCGCTACGTGGAGCATTTGCGCGAGCATTTCTCCAGTCTGCACCGCGTGAGGCTGCGCTGGTTGCGCAACATCACCATACTCGTGCTCCTGGGGTGGTTCAGCTTTCTGATGGAAAATGTGTTGCTCTACACCGAGGTGATCTCACCGGAGTATTTCGGCGTGTCGGGTTTGCTCGGCACGTTGATGGTGTATGCGATGGGCTATTTGGGACTCACCACCACTGGTGTGTTCTCCGATCCGGAGGTGGCGGCATCCATGCGCGAGCTGGCCGAGCAGCACGCCGATGGTGAGGGAATCGTGCGCGACGCGCGGCCGACCTACGGGAAGTCGGGACTGAGCGAGGACAAGGCGGAGGAGATAGTAACGGAGCTGTTGCGCTTGATGCAAAGCGAGAAACCGTATCTCGACGCCGAACTCACCTTGCACCGCCTCGCGGGCATGCTCGACGTCAGCGCGCACAATCTGAGCGAGGTGATCAACACGCGGACGGGGATGAATTTCTTCGATTTCGTGAACTCCTACCGCGTGGAGCAAGTGAAGCGCGATTTACTCGATCCCGGCAAGCGGCAATTCACGCTGCTGGCGCTGGCCTTCGATGCCGGCTTCGCTTCAAAAACATCTTTCAACGCTATTTTCAAAAAAATCACCGGCCACACACCCTCGGCCTGGCGCGCCAGCGCGGCAGCGGAGCACATCCAGAGTAAGTAGAGAGTGATGCGGGTGAGGAGAGTGCGGAGAAAAGCGTTGTCGCCCATTCCGCCCGACTGCGCCCCACCGAAATTTCCCTCACTACTCTCCCAATCTCACTACTCTCCTCGAAAAACAAACAGCCACGGAAGGCCGAAGCCCTCCGTGGCTGTTGTCTCACTACGATTCCAGGAGTGGAATGGGGACTCAGGGGACGTAAACCATTTTGCGGTTCTCGACGAAATTACCAGCCGTGAGACGAAGAATGTAGTTGCCAGGTTTCAGATTGAGCGTACCCGGATCGAAGGTGGCCACGTAGTTGCCCGCCGACTGCGGCTCTTCCACGATGGTGCTGACCAGATTGCCCATGATATCGTACACTTGCAGGGTCACCTGCTCATCACTCTCCAGCGAGTAGTTGATGGCCGTGGCACCCGAGAAGGGATTCGGATAATTCTGCGACAGCGCGAAGGACGTGCGGCCGGGATTGACGGAGACGACTTTGGAGTACTCGGCCGTGCCATCGCGGTCGATTTGCTTGAGCCGGTAGAAAATGCTGCCCGACGTGGCACCCACGACGTCGTCGAAGGAATACTGTTTGGGCGAGAGACTGGTACCGTGGCCGTTGACGAAGCCGACCAGCGTCCACGCGTCGTCATCGGTCGTACTGCCGGAGTTGCTGCGGTAAATCTCGAAGCCGAAATTGTTCAGCTCGGTCGCCGTCGTCCAGTTAAGATTCACCACATCCTTGCGCAACCGCGCCGAGAAGGAAGTGAGTTCGACGGGGAGGGGGTTCACATACACGTTGGTGCCGATATAGAATGTGTTTTGTAGGGTGAATACGTCTTCCCAGTTCTCATTATAGCCATTGCCGACGTGACGACGGACGATTTGTGGGTTGAAGGCAGTGTTGAATGTCCCTCCATGAATGCCAACCGCTGAATCGCCTTGCGAGATAAGCCGAAGTCCAGAGAGATCCCAAATCCCGGGCATTCCGTCTGCTTGGACGCGGATCGCGTATCCTACGCCAGAGATTGTTAGTCCGGAGATTGTCCATGTTGCATCATAGCGCCGATTGATCTCCATGTTGCCGTCCCAGATGCTCGGAGACACCACGGAGTTTGTTGTTGCCGATGTATGGCTGACAGACATGTATCCACCGAGCGGAACCTCCGGGTACCCGTTTCCGTGATAAAACGCACTGTCGGTTGCGATTGAGAGACTACGGTCGTTTGTGCCGTCGTCAGTGAATGGAAATCTACCCTTAAGATCATCCAAGCCGAAAGATGATTCGGAAATCACGCGCTTGAATGTTCCATTGTAGAATTTCCCGTTCGAGTATGCCAGTGTTCCCGTACTGATGGAGGGATTTCCAAGAGTGATGGTTCGGGTGCTCAGGTTTATAGCTGGATTGCTTCCCGACATGTACAGACTCAAGGTACCAAGGATATTGACATCGTTCGACAGAGTGAACGTTCCAGTCCCGGATAGCTTGAGATTCATGTAGTTGCCACCAATAACCGACTGATTTGTGCCAGTGTAATTCACTTCGTATTGGATTGAGTTCGTGCCCACCGAGCTCATCGCGCTGGCGGACCTGGCTGTCATCAGCTGACCGGCTCCCGAAGTCTGATCGCCGTTTACTATACCGAGCAACTGATACGTTTGCATGTTGAGGTTCGCACCGCCTGAAATGGTGAGTTGGCCTCCAAATGTGAGAGATTGGATCACGATATTCACATTTGCCGTGACTGTGCCGGTAGTCTGCGTGATGATGGAAAGGCGACGAAATGTGGTCTGTGTAGGGCCATTTATAGAGCTGCCACCAAGACCTGCGAGGACTTCGATTTCAGAATTCGAGCTAGAACCCGGTAACGTATAGCTGCCGGAACTTCTTGACCAGCTGTAGATCGTGATCTTTCCTGATTGATGATTTAACGTACCACCATTTACGAATAATGGACCTTGCACAATGACGCTTTTTGATCCGATGTTAACCATCATTGTGCCGCCAGAGTTAATAATCGCAGAGATGCAGGTCAACGGGTTGTTGGCGGTATTGGTATTCGGGACGTTTAGAGTTCCGTTCACCACAAGGTCATCACACATTCGGTCGATCGAGCCATCAACATTGATCGTATGCCCAGCAGCAATTGTGACATCGTCAAAAATGGTGGGAACACCGGATGGACTCCATGAATCGGGATTCGACCAGTCGGTATACAGTCCGGTCGTCGTTTTCTGGGCTTGGGCTGAGATAGTGAGGAGGGTGATGAAGAAAATGATGAGCATGACAGCGCTTCCTATGCGGGCAGGCATGGGGAGCGGAGTGCGCAGAGGGCTGTCGCTGTGTTCCATGGGGGCTCCTGATGAATATGTAGTGGCAGACGTTACGTCATGGTGTAGCTCGGTCCTTTCAGGGGAGCTTTGCTCGCCCGAGTCGGAGGGAGTGGGTGTGGTGTCGTCTGAATGCGGGGGAAAAAGTCGGCCGAATACCGCAGCGAGAGCGTCCATGCTGCTCTCGGTGCGTTCGTCCTCGCCGGCGGGGGCGGGGAGTCGCCGCGTGAAGCGACGCTGGTAGTCCTCGGTGGCGAGGATCAGGGAGAGAAGGTTCGATGTGGCCGGCAGGCGCATGTTCGACTCGTTCTAGGTTCCAGTGGCAGGTTCTGGTTCGCCTCACGAGACAGCAATGGAGTATACTCGCTAGGTTACGGGAGCAACATACGCAACCGATAAAGCGAATGGTAGTTAATTTTTGTTAAGAAATTAGGGCGCAACCTCGCCAATAACAGGGATGCTACGCCGCTTTTCCAAATAAAATAAGATTGCGCTTCTGTTAAATTATTAATTTTATGCGATTTAGCGCTCTCGGCGGTTTCCCGGATAAGGTGTCTGATGCCGCATTTTATGGATAGCAATACGCGCCATCTGTACGGAGAAAATGAGCGAACAGAACCGTTGTCGCGAATTAAGATGCACTGTGTCCCTATTTTTTACTGTCCCACCCGTTGAATTACCCCCGGCACGCAGAATAGGGCGAGGCAATGGAGACAAGAGGGTTATCCCGCCCGGGCGGCGCCGCGAAAGGCCGCGGGAGGGATTCCCGTTGGCGCTGCACGTCTACGCGCGGCGGAATCCCTCCCGTGGGAGGATTCTGACGGAAATATGGCGTTCGAAGGCGGATCAGCGCAGTACGAGCAGGCGCTGTGTGCGCGTGCCAGTCGCGGTGCGCAGCAACAGTAGATACTGTCCGGGGCGCAGATTCTCGCCTGCGGCATCCAGCTGAAGCGCATGCGCGCCGGCGCGCCGCCAACCGTCGAGCAGCATGGCGTGCCGCCGACCGAGCATGTCGTACAGCTCCACCGTCACCGCAACGTCCGTATCCAGCGTGAAGCGTATGTCGCAGCGCTCGCGCAGCGGATTGGGAGAAACGGGGTGCAGCGCGAGTCCGGCGGATTCCGGGAGGATTTCCACTTCGGGCGAGTATTCCATGCCTCCGTCGCGATCGATCTGACGCAGGCGATAGCGCAATCGGCCGCCCCATACCACGGGTGTATCCTCGTAACTGTATTCGCTCGGGCTGTTGCAGCTGCCCTTGCCGGCCACAAATCCTAGCACTTCCCAGCTGCCACCCACTTCGGCGCGCTGTACTTCGAAGCCGTAATTGTTCAGCTCCGTCGCCGTGCTCCAACTCAGCCGCACCTTGCCGCCCAGTGCCCGCGCGGTGAACGAGACCAATTCCACCGGCAGAGGATTGATCGTGCTGTTCGAGCCGATGTAAAAGGTGTTGTTGAGGGTTCGCGGCTGCGTATTGCAGCTCAATCCGCTACGGGAAACGAGAGGCATAACAAGAGTTCCCGCGGTTCCGCCATGCGTTCCCACCGCGCCCGCATCGGTCACGAGGCGTACATCATTGATGGAGTTCAGTCCATCGATTCCATCTGCACGAATGCGAATCGCAAGCCCTTGACCGCGCAATGTTCCAGTGGAGCCGTAACCGCCCACGGTCCAGTTCATCTCATGCCGCGTGTCGACGGTGACAGCGGCATCGCTGAACGAGGGAAGCACCGGCACAGAGGTCGTGGCCGGTTGATGCCCAACAGTCAGGAATCCACCAGTGTGACCATTGTACCAGCTCGCTCCCAACGTCGAAAGTGATAGATATCGCGCATTTGTCCCATCTCCCATGGGAAAAAGACCGCGTGGGTCGTCGAAGCCGAAAAGAGAATCTGTTTTGATAAACCTTGAAAATGAACCGCTACCGGTGAATTGACCCTTGACGTGACTTAGAATTCCTGGCATAGGCGAGCCTACCCCCAAGCGTAACTCGACCCCATCTAAAAACACGCTTCCATTTAGATTCATCGTCAATTGCTTCCAAACCCAGACGTCAGATGGTACTGTACCGTTGCCAGTGGTTAAAACACCTGAGCCACTTAGTATCAGCTCAGTGTATTCTGCCGTGACAATGTTTTGATTTGAGCCAGCGTAATCCACAGCCACATTGTATCTGGCACCCCACGCCAACGGTATCGGCAGCGGTGAGGTGTTACTGCTGCGCAGCACGCCGGATCCGGAGGTTTGCGTGGTGGCGTCGGTAAGGCCGGTGAGACGGTACTGGTCCATGTTCAGCGTGCTGCCGGCCTCGATGGAAAGCAGTTCAGTGACGTCCACATCATTGAGGGCGGTGACGGTGCCACCCAGAGTGATGCTCAGGCGACGGAAGTTCGTGACCACTGATCCATCAATGCTTCTCCCGCCGCTGGTATTGCCGGGAATATCCACCCAGGCGCCGGGCGAAGGGGTGTACTGTCCGTCGTTGATCCAGTTGTACACCCAGAGACGACCCGAACGGTGGCGAAACTCGCCTCCGGCCATGATGCGGAGATCGCCTCCGACCGCCATGGTGCGGCTTCCCACATGCAGCGAACACAGGCCGTACAGTTGCAGCTCCCCGCAGCTCAACGGATGCGTCGCAGTGGATGCCGAATCCGTGAGCAGCACGCCGTCGACACGCAACACCGCGCAGGACGCTCCCTGCGCGCCTGCGATCAGCACGGTGTCGCCCAGCGACACCACAACGGTATCGTCGCTGCCGGGAATACCCTGATCCCAGGTGGCGGTGCTGCTCCATGCGCCATTGGCCGCGCTGCGCACGCACTGCTGCGCAAGAAGCCGGGGCGCCGCGAGCATGAACACGGCGAGCAGGAGAGGGAGAACCGCGCGCCGGAGCGCTGTGCGACCAGAGTGGAGGAGGATTTCGCCGGAAGTGGCGGATGGCGTGGCGTGCATGAATGTCTCCTTTTCGTGATGAAAAACGGCATTGCAGCGTGCATCTGTCCTGTACCGCCGCCGTTGGGCAGCGGTGCGGAATATGGCGCGGACTACAGGCGTGCGTAGCGCGTACGTGCCACCGCGGACATCATCCCTTGCGTATGTGAGGTGGAGAGCGAAACTGTGGCTGCCGGGGCTACAACATCAAAGCGAGCGGTGTCACAGTCGAAGCGTCAAACAACACGTGTCCCATTACTGCGATTCGTCGCGGTCGGCAAACGGAGCAATGCGCCGCTGCAGTCGCTGGAATCATTCCTCATTCGTGTCCGGAAAGGTTCGCGCTCCCGTTTCGGTGGCGGACCGGGCAGGCCCGCCGTGGGTCAATCAGTTGATAATCACGATGTGGGCGTTGATTATCCTTTTTAATCGTTGTGGCAAATATACGAGGATTTTGTCCGGATGCAAGGGTTTTTCGGATTAAAAGATTGTAAGGTTTGCGGTGACTGAGAAGCGACAGACATGGGAAACGGGAACGGCTTGCTCTGGCGCAGGTGGCGTGAGTATTGTCGGATCGCATGTGACATTGGGGGAAAACCACAGATTGCACAGATATCACGCAGATTAGCGCAGATGGATCGGAGAAGTCCGCGCGAATGTCGTCCAACCGACGCGGCTCACGCGTTCGCGGGAGATGGGGGTTTTTCATTCGGATTTGATCGTTATCTTTCAGCTTTGCGATTGGCCCACATTCGGCATTGGAGAACATCATGAAATCGATGGTACAAGCGGCTGTTGTGCTTGCATGCATCATGCTCGGCACGGGATCACTCATGGCGCAGGGAAATTGGGTGCAACAACCCACGGCGCTGCTTTCGAATCCCACGACGCATATACAGATAGGCGGTTTGTGGGGCGTGGCCATGGTGGACACGGGCACAGGTTTCGCAGCCGGCTACGCATCGGTGGCCAGTGGCTTCTCGGGGGTGTTGCGCAAAACCGCGGGCGATCCCACGTGGTACGTGCTCCCCTCGGCGAATTTCTCCGGACTCGCCACCAGTCACAGTCTGTGGTCGGCGGTCACGGCCGTGGGTACGAATGTGTGGGTGTGCGGCTCGAACGGGCGTCTGTACCGCAGTACGGACAACGGTGCGAACTGGGCTTCGGCCACGACGGGCATGACGGGGACCAACACGCTTTTCGACATGTACTTCAAGAATGTGAACGAAGGCATGGCTGTGGGCAACAATGGCTCCATCTACTACACCTCGGATGGAGGTTCGACCTGGGTTCCGCAGACCTTGCCCGGTTCGCTGACGCCGACAATCGCCCTCTACGCCGTTCACAGCGCCGGAAACTATTGGTATGTCACCGGCGAAGCACATCGGATGATCAAAGGTCAGCCGCAGATTTCGAGCAGCAGTTGGGTGGATATCAGCGCCAACCTCCCCGCGCAACTCGGTATTATCGAGGGGCTGCAATTTCTGGATGACAATCTCGGTTTTGTTGCAGGAGTCATCAGCACCGGGAATCCCGTCGCGCGCACGGTGAACGGCGGGACGTCGTTCACCTCCATCGGCGGCAGCCTGCCCACGGGCACATACAACGCGGTGTATTTTCACGACCAGAACAATGGCTGGGTGGGAGATGCGCTGCCAGCTCTGCATTACACCACCAACGGCGGCACAGCCTGGAACAGCTCCACCATCACGGCGCTGCCCAGCCAGAGCATCACCAACTGGCTCACCCGCATCGACTTCGTGAATCCCCAGGTGGGTTTCGCTTCGGGTGGCGCGCCGGGCACCACGTCCACCGGATGGATATTGAAATTCGTGCCAGCGCAACCGCCGGATATTTCCACCACGCCTACGTCGCTGGATTTCGGCACCTTCTCCTGCGGCACCTGGGTGGAGAAGCAATTCGTGATTCCCAACACCGGCACGGGCCCGCTCAACATCAGCGCCATCAATTTCAGCCATCCCGAATTCGCAATCATGGGTCCGATACCGGGCCCCATCGCTCCCACGGGCGGAGCCACCATCGTGATTCGCTGGACGCCGTCGCAGCCGGGTTCGGTACCCGCCAACGCAGGCATGACCATACTCAGCAATGATCCCGCCTTCCCCGCCTGGCAGGTGAACTTCAGCGGCATGTTCAACTCCGGCAGCATGTCCATCGGCAACGCATACACGTTTCCGTTGACCTGCGTCGGTGATTCGGTGGATGTGATAGCCAATGTGACATTGAGCGGGAACATCCAGCCCAAGATCATTTCCTTCGAGCATCTCAGCGGAGCGCCGGGCGTGCGCCTCGTGTCGCCCGCAGTGGGCAGCACATTGAGCGGTTCCACGCTTTTCACTTTCCGCTACACGCCTGTGGCGCCGGGGAATTTCACCGGCACGTATCGTATTCTTTACGGCGATCCGCTGTGCCCCAAAATCGCGGCCATCGTGTTCGATGGCAGTGTCAACTCGTCGGAGGTTGTAGCCTCGCCCACCACGGTGGACTTCGGTGAGGTGTGCGTTGGTCAGAGCAAGGACATGGTGATCACGTTGACCAACAACGGCAACGTGAACGCGGTCGTGTCGTCGCGTACATTCATCTCGGGCAAGGATGCTTTCCCGAATCAACATTTCAGTCCGGTGGGTCCGATTCAACCGGGCGGTACGCGCAGCTACAATGTGCGCTTTTCACCATCGACCAACGATCTGGGACTGGTGGAAGGCGTGTACAAGCTCCGCGTCGATCCCTGCGGCGACAGCGTCACCATTCTGTTGCGCGGCTTCGGTGTGCGGCCGGAGATCACCTTCACGCCCACCAACCTTCTGGCCCTGGGTCCGGTACCCGTGGGACAGACGTCGCAGGAGCAGGTCACCATTACCAACAGCGGACTGAGCGATGTGACGATCAGCGGCATCGCCCTGACGCCCACGCATCCGCGCGTTGGTCTCACGGGCGTGCCGACGCTGCCGCGCGTACTCAACCCCGGCGGATCGGTGACGGTAAACGTGCGTTTCACGCCGGATCGCATCGAAACCATTCTTTCGGAGTTGGTGGTGCGGTACTCCACTCCCTGCGCCGACAGCGTGCGTCTGCCGGTGATTGCCACCAGTTCCAACGCTCCGGCAATAGTCGTGGCGCCAGTGTTCATGCTCGAAACGCACGTATGTCCCGGCGAATTGCTCGATACACTGTGGGTGCGCAACGCGGGCGTGGGTCTGTTGACGCTGAAGCGCTTCATTATCGGTGGCCGCGATGCCGGACATTTCGCGGTACGTGGACCGGCGCTGCCTTCAAGTTTGGGTACGGGTGATTCTGTCGGGGTGATTATCGCATACAATCCGCCCGGCGTGGGGAACAGCGAGGCCACCTTGACCATCGAGCATGACGATCCCGCCGCCGGCAACGCTTCCGTGGTTCAACTGTGGGGCACGAGCATGCAATACGGTTGGCAAGTCGAAGGCGATTCCACGACGGTATTCGCCACCTGCGCCCATGTTGGCGTGAGCCGCACCTTCAACGTGCGCAATCTCGGCGTGCGGCCATTGCAGATACGCAATCTGCGCGTGCTTTCCGGTGCGGCGGAATTCCACGTCGCCGGCACGCCGCTGCCCGCCGAAGTGGCGCCGGGCACCGCGCGTTCCTTCGAAATCACGTTCAGTCCGGTGACCAAGGGCAATTTCAGCGCCGTGGTGGAAATCACCACGGGGCCGTGCAATGAAATACGGTTGATGCATCTCACCGGGCAGGGGAGTATTACCGAATTGCAGGTTGATCCCACTGGGCTCGCGTTCGCTTCGGTCAATGTCGGTGCCTCGGGTGTGCGCTCCCTGCAATTGCGCAATCTCGGCTCGGTACCACTGACAGTGGCGGAATTGCAGCTTCGTCCCGATCCCGCGCAGCTCGCCACCGTGTTCATACCGCAGCCTCCCTCCACGCCACCCTTTGTGGTGGCGGCAGGTGCGACGCAACCTCTGCCCATCGAATTCCATCCGCAGGCCGTGCGACAGTACAGCGGACAGCTCTGTCTGATTATCAGCGCGCCCTGCCCCGATACCGTCTGCGTCGATCTGCAGGGCGAAGGCATTTCCACAGGATTGGCCTTGTCGAAATCGCGCATCGATTTCGCACTCGATCCCTGCACTCTGACCGAGGTTTGTGACACGGTGGACATTGTGAACAGCGGCTCCTCACCGGTGACCATCAACACGGCGAATTTCGATCAACCCGGCTTCACTGCGCAAATATCCCTGCCCCTGACCGTGCCGGCGGGCAGCCGTCGCAGCGTTGTGGTCTGCGTCGACCCGAACTTCACCGGAACACGCAGCGCGGTGCTGACGCTAGGTACCAGTGATCCCGGTACACCCACGCTGGTGCTCGCGGTGGAGGCGACCCGCCCGGCTTCTTCGTGGGATGTGTCGGCGAGCGAACTGGATTTCGGAACCATTGCGCATTGCGAAAACGCACCCTCGCGCACGCTGGGGATAAGTAATACCGGCGCGATGATGGAAATCATCGAACTCGTCGGTTCCATCGCCCCATTCGCCGTGGTGGAATCCCTGCCCGCAGCCATCCAACCCGGAGAGCAGCGCTCCTTCACCGTCCGCTTCCTGCCGACACAGGAAGGTGTGTATATGGATACGCTCGTGCTGCGCGACTCGCGCTGCCAACGTGTGCATCTCGTGATACTGCGAGGCGCGATGTATGAACGCAGTCTCACGGCCACGCCCGATCCGCTGCTCTTCTCCGGCGTGCCCGTGGGCTCCACACTGCTCGACAATATCAGCGTGAGCAATGCGCATCTGTCGTCGCTCAGCATCGACACGTTGATTATCGATCCTCCGGACGCCTTCCTCTCGCGTGGCGTCTTCCCTGTCACGCTGTCTCTTGGACAGGGCGCGCAATTGCCCATCGAATACAGTCCGCCCGCCGAGGGACCACACACGGCCATCGCGCGCATCATTGTCAACCTGCCCTGTCGCGACACCATCCGTGTGGAACTCCGGGGCACGACCTTGGCCAACGGACTCAATCCCGATCCGAGCGCCCTCGATTATGGCGTGCTGCCGCAATGCGTCGACAGCACGCGCGTCTTGCAGCTTCGCAATGATGCGGGCACACCGGTGCTGTTGCAGGCATCGCGCATCGAAGGAGCTGACGCAGCGCTGTTCAGCATACAGAATCCGGTCACTCCCGGCGAGCGCCTGGAAGCCCGCAGCATGCGTCCCTTCGACATCCGCGCGCTGTCCACACCGCCGCCGACTGATCGCGTGGCGCAGGCCACGCTGGTGATCGAAACCGACAGCCCTGCGCAGCCGCGCGTCACCGTGCCTCTCACCTTCGACCGGCGGACCTTGCGCGCTCCCGACGAAGTGACGGTGGACTTCGGGACGGTGTTCACCGGCGCCACGTCCACGCGCACCCTGGCGTTGCAGAATCCCGGCAGCATGGACCTCACATTCGATACATGGGACGGTCCAGCCGAGTTGGACATTACTCCACCATTCCCCATCACCGTTCGGACGAGCGGCGCTTTCGACATCGATGTGCGTTTCACGCCGGCAACGGCAGGCGCGCGGCGCGATACGCTGTTTCTGCGGTCGACAGCACCTTGCGATCTCGTGACGCGCATCATCGTGCTCGCCGACGTGCGTGATGGCGTTGGCCTGGGCAGCTTCACCTTCGTGGATGTGCCGCTCTGCGTCAATGCGCGGCGGACGGTGCAGCTACGCAACAATCTCGACGACGCGGTGACACTGAGTGCATTGCTCATCGAAGCTGGACCCGATGCGGCGTATTTCAATGTCGTATCGCCATCGAATCTGCCGTTGAACATTCCCGCGCGGGATTCCATACCGGTGATCGTGGAATTCCAACCCGACCCGTCAGCTCCCGCCAGTTACGCGGCCGTATTGCGCGCAATCTTGGACTCGCCGACCGAGCAGCTTGTGTTGCGCTCGAATGTCACCGCAAGCACAGTGCCCGGCACGCTGAGCGGACTGACTGACATCGCCTTCGGGCCGGTGGAAATTTCCGGCAGTGGAGCGACGCGCACACTGACACTGCGGAACAGCAGAAACTTCGACCTGCGGGTAAGCGCAGTGTCGGTGGGTGGAGCCGCATTCGCACTCACCTCGGTCACGCCTGCCGTGCCGGTGACCGTGGCGGCGGGTGATTCGCTCGTGCTGACCATCGGCTTCGTGCCCGGTCCCGAAGGCGCCTATGTGGGACAGCTCACCGTGTCGTACGACAATCCCTGCGTCGACAGCGATGTTGCGGCGCTGAGCGGCCAGGGTGTGGACACGCGCATTCCGATCACAGTGAGCATGCCGCTTGTTGAAGGGGCGCCCGATGAGTTTGTGGACATTCCCATTCTCCTCGATCGCAATCCCGGAAATCAGGTCACCGCGTGGTCCGGTACGGTGCGTTTCAACGCCAGCATGCTGTATCCACTCGAAATCCGTGTGGATGGCACGCTGTCTGAAGGACTGACGCCGATCTTCGATTACGATCCCGCGAGCGGTGAGGTAATAGTGTCCGCCACCGGCGCGGCCTTGCGTCCGGGCAGCGGGCGCCTGGCCTACCTGCGTTGTCTGGTGCTGATCGGATCCGACAGCAGCAGCGCGCTTGAGGTCGGGACGGACTTCACGCTCGGTCCCACGGTGCGCATTGCTTCACGCGTGAACGGCAGCTTTGTGCTGAGCAATTACTGCGTGGCGGATGGCAAGCGGCTTATCCGCGACCGTGCAGGTTTACGCGCCTGGCTCAGTCCCAATCCCGTGGAGACGCAGGCCATGCTGCATTATCGTACGTACAGCGATGCGCCGGTGGAACTGCGCATCGTGGACATGGCTGGACGTGAGGTTGTTCCCTCGCGTCTGTGGGAACTGCCCGCTGGCGAGCACGTGCAGGCACTTCCCGCGCAGGAGCTTGCGCCGGGCATGTATTCGGTGGTGCTGCGGCAGGGTCGTGAGAGCGTCGTTCTCCGCTTGCTGCGCGTACGTTAGCAAAGAGTTCCGGGGGCATGCCATCATGCCCCCGGACATGTTTGAGAAAAAAATCATCGGACGCGGAAATCCACCGGGCTGACAATGATTGTCCGGAATGGAAAAATGCGTACATTTCTCTTTTTCAACCCAACTTGTCGCCTATGAAATCCACAATCACCCTGATGCTGTTTGTTCTGCTCTGTGCGACGACCGTGCATGCGCAGGATGACGTGCCCGTGTACAACGATGTCGTGCGCTTCGGTGTGTTCGGCGGTGCGCAGTTCAATTTCCACAGCGGCACCTACGAGTCGCTGGACCGCAATGCCATTTGCGGTGTGTGCGAATTCGAAAACGGAGACATGCTCGGACTGCGTTTCGAGGGTCTCGTGGAATTTCCCGTTTCCCGCATGCTTATGCTGAGTGGCCGCATCGGCTATCAGGATTATTCGGGGACGTTCGAGCGGAAGAACTATCGCGTGGGTTCGGTGGCGCAGCCCAGCGGACCGCCCGCGGATTTGATTGTCGATCATACTTTCGACAACACCCTTTCCTATCTTACGGTCACACCGGGAATGCTGTACTTCCCCTTCGATGCCCCACTACATTTCGATCTCGGCGTGGATATGGCCTTTGCCATGGGTTCCGCCTACACGCTGCGCGAAGTGCTGGTCTCGCCGGCGGACAAGGTATTTGCCGACGGGAGCACCGACCACATCATTCGCGACGAGGACATTCAGGAAGTGAATGGTTTCCGCGCGGCATTGCGTGTGGGAGCGGGCTTCGACATTCCGCTGTCGCGCAATCTGCTGTTCACACCCGAGCTTGCGCTGAGTGTGCCTTTCACCAAGGTCACCGGCCGAGGCGACTGGAGCGTGATGAGTCTCGCCGCAGGTGTGGGTTTGCGCTGGGCTACCGTTCCCGCTCCGAAGGAGCTTCCGCCGCCGCCCCCGCCCCCCCCGCCACCACCGCCACCGCCTGAGGTCATTCCGGCATTGGCCGTGGATTTGTCCGTGCGCGGCATAGGCACCGACGGCAGCGAAAGCGATGCGAGCAGCATTCGCGTGGAGGAAGTGCGCACTGTCGAGCGCTATCCTCTGTTGACCTACGTGTTTTTCGCCGAAGGCGATGGCAGCACGCCGCTGCGCCAGAATCTCCTCACGCAGGAGCAGGCGAAGGGCTTTGTGGTGGACGACGCCAAGGGCCAGGAACTGGACATTTACCGCAACATGCTGAACGTGATCGGACGCCGCCTGATCGAAAATCCAGCCGCGAAAATCACGCTCACCGGCACGAATGCCGATCTCGGTCCCGAAGCCGGCGCCAGCGCGCTTTCCAAGCAACGCGCCGAAACCATCCGTGATTATTTCGTGAATGTGTGGAATATCGATGCGAAGCGTATCACCGTGCGTTCGCGCAATCTCCCCGCCGATCCTTCCGCCAAGGACGATGTGAAGGGTCAGGAGGAAAACCGCCGCGTGGAGATCACCTCCAGCTCGGATGACATCATCGCGCCGATTCGTCGCGACGAAATCGTGTATAACTCCACGCTTGCCGCATTGACCTTGCAACCCGAGGTGGATGCGCCCAACGGCATCGAGCGCTGGTTGATGCAGGTGACGCAGGGTCCGCGCGTGCTGTATTCGCAGAGCGGTACCGGCACGGCGCCCGCAAGCAGTTATCGTTGGGATATCAGCGGCGACACGTTCAAGCGCAGCAGCGAACCGCTGAAGGTGGAATTGCTGGCGCGCGACCGCCGCGCCCAGGAGGATCGCGTGCAGGTGGATATCGCCATGAACACGCTCACACTCGAGCGCAAGCGCGAGGAGCGCATTGGCGACATTCGCGTCAATCGCAGCAAGCTCATTCTCTTCGACTTCGACCGCTCGACCGTCTCGCCGCGCAATCGCGAAATCATCGACGAGGTGTCGGAAATCATCACGCCGCAGTCCAAGGTCACCATCATGGGCTACACCGACGCCCTCGGCCTCGAGGACTACAACCTGAAGCTGTCGCAGCAGCGCGCCGATGCTGTGCGCGACGCCTTCGGCCGCAAGCTGGCAAATATCAATGTGACGTCGAAGGGTGTGGGCAGCACGCAGTTGCTGTTCTCGAACGACACCCCCGAAGGCCGCTTCTACTGCCGCATGGTGCAAATCATCGTGGAGACGCCGGTAACGGAGTAACGCGTTCCGTCGTTGATGACGTGAAGATCATGAAAAAGGCGAGGATGCTTCGGTGTCCTCGCCTTTTTCGCTTTTCGTGGCTGTGCATGCGGTGGCATGGGGGAACGGGGATACATGAGAGGAGATCGCGGAGAGCGCAGAGTGCGTGGAGGTCAGGGAAGGTGCCAATGCGCTCAGGCGTCCGATGACGCAGGCACGTCATGCGTCCTTGCATCCTTGTGCCTTTGCGTTGTGCGCAGATATTATCGCTTGACAATAATATCGCGAAATGGTAATATGAGCGGTGATTAAAAGTTTCGCAGATAAGGAAACCGAGAAAATCCATCGCGGAGAGGTGTCTCGAAAGCTGCCGTCGGAAATACAGAGGACTGCGCGGCGCAAACTCATATACCTGGACGAAGCTGATACATTGCAGGATCTGCTCGCGCCACCCGGCAATAAGCTGGAAGTTCTCAAAGCTGAACGAGCCGGACAACACAGTATTCGAATCAACGACCAGTGGCGTGTGTGCTTCCGATGGAGACAACCCCACGCCTACGAGGTGGAAATCATCGATTATCACTGAAACACCATGAAGAAACTCCCTCCCGTCCATCCCGGTGAAGTCCTCCTCGAGGATTTCATGAAGCCCTTGGGTCTCAGCCAATATCGTGTGGCCATGGATATCGGTGTGGCGCCACTGCGCATCAACCAGATCGTTCATGGCAAGCGCGCGATTACCGCCGATACCGCCTTACGTCTCGCGCGCTACTTCGGCACCACTCCCGGAATCTGGCTTCGTTTGCAGGTACGCTACGATCTCGAGCTGGCCCAGAATAAACTTGGCGATCGCATCGAACGGGAAGTGCTACGGAGAGCGTAGGCCACTTGCGAAGAAGCGTCCCGTATTGAGAATTCATGTTCCTTCGTCACACCCGTGAGAATGAACATGGTGCAGGTGCCTTGATTACTGTCAGAGCGGATCAGCAGAGTTTCAAAACCACAGATTGCACAGATTTCACACAGATTATCACAGATTCATCCGCAGTAATCCATGTGATTCGGTGCTTCCGGGCTGCGGGGGCAAAGGATCGATCAGGGTTCGACCTTTAGCGCTCTACCACTTCCCCGGGTTTGACATCCCCTTGCACCCGCAGCAGCATGCCCAGCACCTCGCGGACGGCACCTTCGCCGCCTCGGTAGCGGGACACATAATGCGCGGCCATGCGAGCGGAAGGATGCGCGTTGGCGGGCGCGGCGGCGAAGCCCACCTTTTTCAATACGGGCACATCGAAAATACCGTCGCCCATGAAGGCGATGTGCTCGTCCTCCAGTTCGTAGGTCATTTTGAAGTCGGCGTAGGATTCGCTTTTGTCATACACGCCCTGGTAGATGTCGTGAATGTCCAGCTCGCGAGCACGAGACAGCACCAACTCCGACGAGCCCCCGGTGATGATGCCGAAGTGAATGCCCAGTTTTTGCGCCGCACGAATGCCCTCGCTGTCCATCATAGTGAACACCTTGTGCTGCAAGCCGTCCTCGGTCAGACGCAGTGCGCTGCTGGTCAACACGCCGTCCACATCGAGCAGGAAGGCGCGGATGCGTAGCAGGCGCTCGGCGAGCTGCGGATTGATGCGCTCGCGTGGGAGTTCAGAGAACATGGTCGTTTCCTTTGCCGCCCAGGGATACAATCGCCGCGTCAACCGCCATCACCTGACGGAGCACAGCTTCGAGTTCGTCCAACGGCAACTGGCTTCCCGCATCACTGAGCGCATGCGCCGGATCGGGATGCGTTTCGAGGAACAAGGCGTCGATGCCCACCGCGGCGGCTGCCCGCGCGAGTGGAAGAATGAATTCGCGCCGACCACCGGATTGCCCGCCTCTGCTCGGAATTTGCACCGCATGTGTGGCATCCATCACCACGGGATGGCCCAGGCCGCGCATCATTACCAGGCCGCGCATGTCCACGATCAAATCGTGATAACCAAAACTGCTGCCGCGTTCGCAGAGCAGAATGTTGCCGTTGCCGGTGGAGGCCACTTTATCCGCCGCATGCCGCATGTCGTCGGGTGCCATGAATTGCCCTTTCTTGATGTTCACCGCCTTGCCGCTGCTTCCGGCGGCAAGCAACAGTTCCGTTTGCCGCGAAAGGAACGCGGGAATTTGCAGCACATCCACAACGGCTGCCGCTGCGGCCACATCCTCCACAGTGTGCACGTCGGTGAGCAAGGGCAGGCCGCTCGCGCGTCCCGCCTCTTCGAGCAAGCGCAGGGCTTCGTCGCGCCCGAGTCCGGTGAAGGCATCGAGGCTGGTGCGATTTGCTTTCTCGAACGAGGACTTGAACACGGCGGGCATGCCGAGCCGCCGTGCGATATCGGCAATGCGATCGGCGGTGCGCAATACAAGGTCGCGGCTCTCGATGACGCAGGGTCCGGCGATCAGGCAGAGAGGCGCTCCGCCACCGACGGCTATATCACGAATGTGCACCCTGTTCATCCCTGCGCGCTCCCTTCAATACCGGCTTCGAGGCGGGCGGTGCGATCGGCGATTTTCAGGCGCTCCACCACCTCTTCGATGTTGCCCTCCATGATGTCGGCCAGATTGTACATGGTGAGTCCGATGCGATGATCGGTGAGACGATTTTGTGGAAAATTGTATGTGCGGATTTTGTCTGACCGATCGCCGCTGCCCACCATGGAGCGGCGAGCGGCAGAGATTTCGGCCGTCTGTTCCCGCATTTTCATTTCAAAAAGGCGTGCGCGGAGCACCTTCAAGGCCTTCTGCCGATTCTTGAGCTGCGAGCGCTCATCCTGACAGGTCACCACAATGCCTGTGGGGATATGCGTCATGCGCACCGCTGTTTCGACTTTATTCACATTCTGTCCGCCCTTGCCGCCTGCACGATAGATGTCGATTTTCAAATCATTCTCATCCACATCCACTTCCACATCCTCAACTTCGGGCAACACGGCCACGGAAGCGGCGCTGGTGTGTACGCGGCCCTGCGCCTCGGTGGCTGGCACGCGCTGCACACGATGCACACCGCTTTCGAACTTCATGGTGCCGTACACATCGTCGCCGGCGAGGGCGAAGGTGATTTCCTTGATGCCACCGGCGGCGGCTTCGCTGAGGGAAATCACTTCCTGCTTCCAACCCTTGACCTCGGCGTAGCGTGTGTACATGCGGTACAGGTCGGAGGCGAACAGCGCTGCCTCCTCCCCGCCGGTACCGGCGCGAATTTCCACGATCACATCGCGGCTGTCGTTGGGGTCGCGCGGAATGAGGAGAATTTTCAGCTCCTGCTCACAGGCATCCAGCGATTGCTCGATGCCCTCGAGTTCTTGCAGTGCCATCTCGCGCAGCTCGGCATCGTCCTCATTCTGAATGATGTGTCGATGACCGTCGTAATCCTGTTTGAGGCGTTTGTAGCGGAGATAACAGTCCACCAGCGGCTCGAGCTGGCGGCGTTCCTTGCCCAGTCGGCGGAACAGTGCCTGATCGGCCAACACCTCAGGGCGGCCGAGTTCCAGGCCGAGTTCCTCGAAGCGGGTGACAGTGGCGTCCAGTTTTTCGTACATGGGTTCTTGCGTGCTTTCGTTTGCAAACAGGAAATATAGCAAAATTCAGGGATACGGACGTTTGGAAATGAAACCGAACTCGCTGGGTGAGAGCTGAGAGGATAGCGGGAGTAAGGAAGATTGCAGCCGTCGGGTCGACCCGCTATCTTGAAGAGTGCATCCCGTGGATCCTGCTGAGATTTTCAACATTTACTTTCCCTCCTTACTCCCACTGCCCTCCTTACCCTCTACTTGATGGATTCGGCACCGAGGTCAGAAAGCTCAAGAATTGCAAGGAGGCGTGAAGGGAACGAGGTGAATCTTTTTCGCTGTTCTTGTCGTATTGCTTGTGCTGCTGATGAATTTTCCCTACCTTTCAGCAGTGTATCGGTGAAAAGGAGTATCACATGACAAGACGGCGTACAATTTCCCTCATTTTTGCCCTGCTGCTCGTGGCAACGCTTCCGGTTGTTACGTCGGCGCAGTCATTCAGCGTGGCTTCGGAGAGCGCGAGCGCAACGGGCGATGTGAACGGCTTTATCAGTGGCTACATACAGGTGACGAATCTCACTGGACAGACACTGAATCTTCGCGTGGCGATCACGAACAAGGCGAATCTCCCCAGCGATTGGGGCACGCAGATCTGCTTTTTCCAGAACTGCTTCCCGCCTTCGGTGGAATCTGTGGATGGAACGCTTGGACCGGGCGAATCCGAAGTGCTGGATCTCACGTTTTTCTCCGGCCCAAATCCAGGTACAGGTTCGGTGCAGGTGACGGTCAGTAACCGCGACAATACGAACGAAAACCGCGTACTCACCTTCACTGCCACCAGCCAGGTGACGAGCAGCTACCCCGCTCCCACGGCGGGTTCGTTCTTCCTCGCGCAGAATTACCCGAATCCCTTCTCCATGAGCAAAACCTCGGTTACCAACATCAACTATGTGCTGCCGAGCGCGGGCTACGTGTCGCTGAAGATTTACAACCTGCTCGGCAAGGAAGTGCGCACGTTGGTGAACGAGTCCCGCCCTGCCGGCAAATCCACCGCGATGTGGGACGGCCGCGACAATCAAGGCAAGCAATCGCCCACGGGCGTGTACGTGTACAAGCTTTCGGCGAATGGACAGAATTTCTCGCGTCGCATGAGCTTCACGCGATAGAGTTTCGACGATATTCGAAAAAGGCGGCCATCGTGGTCGCCTTTTTTTATGGAAAAACGCGGACGACTTGGCGCTCAACAGCAAGCCGGGAGACCTTGCGTCACTCCACGCGATACAGCCACTCCCCGGTTTCGAATTTTTCGCTGCGACGACGGGCCGCATCCTCCAGCTCAGTAGGGTTGACTGTCGCGGCTGTGCACGTATGCAGGCTGCCGAATGCCGCGATCAGGAGTTGCCGAAGCTCCGCATGCGGCATGTCGATGAAATCCCGCAGCGGGGTGACACGCTTCACCGCGCTGGCCACGCCTTTCTCGCTGTTCCGCGGCTGATCGAGGCGCAGCAATTCCCACATCATGGCATTGTCCATGTCGTAGGCCATGGTCACATGGTGCAACACGGTGCGGCGTCGCCGGCATTGCGCGGCGCCGGAGATCTTCCCTCCCGGTGAAGCGATGTCGTTGATGGGGCGGTAGATGGCCGGCACACCCAACGCCCGCAGCACACGCACACACCACATGTCCAGGTAGGCAAAGGACTGGCGGAAAGAGAGTCCCTCGAGCAGCGTTTCAGGGACGATCAGCGACCAGGTCAGCGTTTTCCCCGGCTGCACCACCATGGCCCCTCCGCCGCTGACGCGCCGCGAGAAGCCGAAGCCGAGCCGCTGCGCATGCCGCACATCGATTTCGTCGCGCACGCTTTGGTAGCTGCCGAGAATCACCGCCGCCTCGGACCAATCCCACATGCGGAACAGCGGCGCCCGCGAGCCATCGGCCACCGCGTACAGCAGGGCTTCGTCCAATGCGAGATTGTCGTGCGCATCACGCGGCGCATCATCGATGACATCGAAGCGCAGGGAAGCGAAGCGCGTGTTGAGCGCCACATCCCAGGTGGTTTCGCTGTAATCCGGGTGCCAGGGTGGGATGAACATATCCTTGAGATGCAAGATGGTGAAAGGATTGCCGCTTTCAAGAGTACGCAACAAGTGGCAACGATGCCACTGGCTCTGGAGAAAACGGCATGCTGGTGGCGGATAATGGTGCATTGGCGGACGAAGCCGTCGACGCATTGCAAAAAATACTCATGGGTCGTATGTTTGGCAAGGACGCTTTGACATCGTGAAATGGTACGCCGCATCGGAGTTTGAGGTGGCGGATACTTCCAGCATACTCTTTCGAGGAGGTGGTATGGAATACACCATCTCGCTTTCCGAAAACCGCCTGTACGTCGTGCTTGTCGTGGTCGGCGATGTGAATCGTGTTTCCGCCATGGGGATGAATATTGAAGCGCACATCTACGGCAGGGAGCGTGGCATTTCGCGATTTCTTGTGGACATGACGCGTGCGCGCAATGTGGAAAGCGTTACCGGAAATTATCGCTTTTCTTAAAATGACATGCAGCGCGAAGAGGCGATCAACAGATTCGCCCGCGTGGTGATTCTGGTCGATTCCGAAGATCACAGCCATGATTTTGTTGAGACCCTCGCAAGGAACACGGGAATGGATGTGACTCTGATGCGAGACAGGGAAGCGGCCATCGCCCATTTGCTGGCGGGTGGTGAGACGGGACGGCATGTGGCAACAGAGCCGTCGGTTACTTGACATTGACAACAAATATCCCAATTTTCCATGCACTGATTACCGGATGTCCTTGCCTGCTTCCCACCGACACAATCCGAGGCATCCGAACCACAGATGAATTCCGCATTATGCATGATTTCGTTCCATATCCGAGCATCAATGCGAAATCGTGCCAAGGCAATCGATTCGCTCTTGGTTGAATTCGACTGTTGAGGCCTCCTCAAACGTCGAGGTCCCGGCTTGTTCTCAACCGCTCCAATCACCGTTCAATCGGAGCACCACGTGGTTGCACATCATCCACCTCCACCGACTCTCCCCGAGCTGAACCGACGGCTGTTGGTGATCTTCGCGACCTCAATACTGGTCTTGGCAACTGCGGCGATCTATCTGTACGTGCGCCATGAAATAGGGGCCATCAAGGAGCAGGCGGGGAGAACGCTGGAGGCGACAATCGAACTGAAGGCGCGTCAGCTTGGAGAATGGTACGCGGACGAGTTGAATGATGCGACGTTAATCTCACACAATCGCATGCTGCTCGAAGCATTTCTCCTCTGGCATGACCGTCCCTCTGTGGCGGCACAAGTGACTCTCTCGCAGTCGCTGCACGAAATCTCCCTCGAACATGGGTACAGTGACATCTTTCTCTTCGATGTCGCGCAGAATTCCTCGATCAGTGTTTCCAACGGACACCTGTACCTCGACAACATTTTAAAGGAGATGATCCTCTCTGCTGTACAGCAGAAGAAACCCGCCTCGATCGGACTGTACTACTGCGACCAACATGGGAAGGCGCATATGGACATTGCGGTTCCGGTTGCGATTCCCGGGTTGGCGCACGACCATGCTTTGGTGTTTCGATTCGAGCCCGAGGTTTTTTTATATCCGATTCTTGCTGAGGCACCTTCCAATGATATGCCGATGAGCACCATGCTGCTGGATGAGATGGTCGATTCGGTCCTGATTGTCAGCAATCCCGGGGCGGAGATCACCGACGTATTACACCCACGAACATTGTCGGGGAAGGGGAATGATATAATCCAGCTTGCTACGACGGGAGTACGTGGGTTGGTTGAATCCCGTGACAGAGAAGGTGTCGACCACCTTGGCTGGATCAGTGCGGTTCCCAACAGCCACTGGGTTGTGGTGGGTCAAGTGGACAAGGCGACACTCTATGTTGAGATGTACGAGGAAACCGCACTGCTATCGCTTCTTGCCATTGTACTATTCTCCGCACTGCTGCTTGGCGTTGGATTTCTTTATGCACAGAAGCAACGCGACACCTACAGAGAACACTTACGGTTTCATAGCGAGTTTCGCTCCATACTCTATGGTATCAGCGATGCCGTTATAAGCACCGACCGCGACGGTACTATCCTGCACATGAATCCGGAGGCGGAGCGCCTGACACGGGTGAAGGAGCAGGAAGTCGTGGGTACTGCACTGCGAGAGGTGTACAATCTGGAGCTGGAAGAAGGCGGCGACGAGGTGGGATGTGCCGTGGAACGCGCATTGAAGCACACAGGGACGAGAGATCTGAAAAGCGGCGTTCTCCTTCGCACACCGACTGGCGAACGCATCCCCATTCTGGAAAGCGTCGGCGCCTATTCTTCGTCCGATGGTCATCCGGCGGGAGTGGTGATCGTGTTCCGGGATCAGACGGCGCAACGGGAGAAGCAGCGTATCGTGGAAGAGAGCGAGAGTAAATACCGCGCGCTATTCGATGCGACCACGGATGGCATCATCCTTCTGGAAAACGTTGAAGCGGGTGACGCCTCCCATGCGCAATCCTTGCCCGAAGTCGATGCACGCCGTGCAGCAATGACGAACGAATTTCGTGTGTGCGATGCGAATGATATGCTCGTCTCCATGTTCGCCTCAAGGGAGCCCGATCTGTTTGCACGACTACAGCCATCGGTCAATGACCAACCACTTCATGAATTATGTCGCATGGTGCTTCGCGATGCCGCGGCTCGGGGCGGCGAGTTCACCGATCATGAGACCAGACGGCATTACCTCGTGACTGTGTACTCCCCTGGGGTTTCGATGGTCGCGGTATTGCTCCACGACTTCACCAGGCATCGTGAGAATGAAGCAGCTCTGCATGAAAAGATGCGTGATCTGGAGCGCTTCAACAATCTCACCATCGATCGAGAACTGCGCATGATCGAATTGAAACACGAAGTGAACGCATTGTTGCGCGAATTGGGACGTGATCCACGATACACAGGCTGACCATGCGAACACATATAGACAACATTGTCCAGTATTTCGCGGGAGAGCGCAACATCGACGTATCCATGTACGATGAAGGGTACGTATGGAAAACGGTGCAGAAACGCATGCTTGCCTGCGGATGCAATGATGCAGCGGAGTATATATCGCTGCTGCGCCTGCACACCGACGAGGCCTCGCAGTTACTCCGGCAGTTGGTGAACACCTGGACAGAATTTTTCCGTGATCCCCTGGCCTTCGCCTATCTCGAGTACGTCACCCTGCCGATACTGCGCGACGAATTGCGCAACAGAACGCCGGGCGGAATCCGTGCATGGTCCGCCGGTTGCTCCACAGGGCAGGAGGCCTGGTCTCTGGCGGTGCTGCTGGAGGAACTCAGTGCGGAGCGCGGCGAACGTGTGCCGTATCACCTCTTTGCCACGGATAACGCGGATGATGCTCTGGCAGCGGCGCGAAAGGCGGTGTATGATATCTCCGCCGCGGGCGAACTGCGCCTGCGGCATGTGGGCCACCTGCTTGTGAGAGTACAGGATCAGCTTCACGTCGCGCCCGCATTACGTGAACACGTTACCATCGAGCACTACGATCTGCTGGATCCGCATTCGTTGTGTCCGCCGTCCTGCGTCTTCGGTGATCTCGATCTCGTGCTATGCTGCAATCTCTTGATGTATTATCGCAGCGACATTCGACACATTATTCTGGGAAAAATCCATCGATGTCTTTCGCCGACCGGATATCTCATGGTGGGAAATGCCGAGCGCGAAATTGTACTCTCCAGCGGGTACTTCAAGTCGGTGTGCCCATACATCCCACTATTCCAGCCCTATCTCGAACGGAGTTGACATGGCGCAACGTCGATTGACAATAACACGGCAACTCGTTCTGAGCTTTACAGTGATGCTCGCTCTCCTTGCGACTCTTGGCACCCTGTCCTGGTATCAGGCTCACCGGTTGTGGCGCACGACATATACGCTGTACAATCATCCACTGCAGGTTCGCCGTGCAATTGGCGAAATTCGAGCCGATGTGCTTCGTATTCATCTCGCCATGAAGGATATCATACTCACGACTGATATCGCGGCGCGGGAAAAATTTCAGCAGCGAATCGCCGAGTACGAACAGGATTGCGAGCGCCAATTCAATACGCTGCATGCCCGATTCCTTGGAGACAAGCGCGACGTTTATCACGCGGAAATGCAATTCGCACGCTGGCGGTCGATTCGTGAGCAGACGCTTCGAATACTGGATCAAGGTGATAGAGCACTGGCAACGAAGCGTACCATGCGCAATGGCGAGGGAGGCCAACAGGCGATGGCGATATTCAAGGAATTGGATGATATCAGTGATTTCGCGTTCAACAAAGGAGATTCTCTCTATCGAGAAGCCAAAGAGGTGCGACAAAGTGTGCTGCTTCAGTTGAGTACCGTGGTGCTGTCCATGCTTCTGCTGGCCGTCGTAATGGGTGGGCTGTTGCTGCGCGCAATACGGACACCCATAGCCGAGCTCAGCGCAGTGGCCGATCGATTCCGTGCCGGAGATTACTCCATACGGAGTACCACCCGGGCGGAGAATGAACTCGGGGATTTGTCGCGGACCTTCAACCGGCTGGCCGACACCATTGAGGAAAATGTTTGGGTCAAGGATTCCGTCGCACTTCTGCAGGAAGTTGGCGTCGGCGAGACCACGCGGAAAGCGTACTGCAATCTCCTGCTCACCACACTGATCACGCGCATAGACGTGCAATTCGGTGCGTGTTACAGTGTGGATCCCGGAAAGGAACATGTCGCACTGATTGAGGCAATGGGTCTGGACTCATCGCTGCCGGATTCGGAGTCTGTCAAGTCAGGGGAAGGAATATTCGGAGTGGTGCTTGCCAGTAGGGCCATACATCGCGTGCGGGAGATACCTTCCGATACGGTGTTTCTCGCCCCCATGGTGGTAGGGAGCGTGTTGCCGCGAGAAATTGTCGCGGTGCCACTGCATTCTGGCGAAGATCTTGTCGGGGTTCTGATACTCGGTGGCGTGCGCGAAATGAGCGATGCGGCACTGCGTGTACTCGAGTCCGCCAGATTCACGATCGGTGCGCGCATCGCCGCGTTGAGTGCCGGTGAACACTTGCGTGCCCTCGCGGGGAAACTGGAAATGCAGAACAGGGAACTCGAAACGCAATCACACGAACTCGGTATGCAAGCGGATGAACTCAGCGAGCAGAATATCATACTCGCGATGCAGAAATCGCAATTGAACGAGGCCAATCGATTGAAGAGCACGTTCCTCTCCAATATGAGCCATGAACTCCGTACACCGCTGAATTCCGTGATAGCGCTCAGCGGCGTGCTCGGACGACGCCTGCGTGGAAATATCGGAGACGAGGAGTACGGGTATCTCGATATAATCGAACGCAATGGCCGGCATTTACTGTCACTGATCAATAACATTCTCGATCTCGCACGTATCGAGGCCGGCCGGGAGGATGTGAGTATTTCCACCATCGCCGTTCGGGCGTTGATCGAAGACGTGATCGTGCTGTTACGACCGCAAGCGGAAGGAAAGGGCCTGGTACTGGAAGCGCGTCTCTCCGATGATGTGCCGGTGCTGCGCACCGATGCGGCGAAATGCCGACAGATTCTCATCAACCTGATCGGCAACGCTGTGAAGTTCACCGAAGCGGGCCTGGTGCGCGTGAACGCACATGTCGAAGGTACGATGCTGCATGTCGATGTGAGTGATTCCGGTCCGGGAATTGCGCCCGAGAATGCGCAACGGATTTTCGAGGAATTCCAGCAGGTGGACGGTGGCACGGATAGGCGGTATGAGGGCTCGGGTCTTGGGCTCGCCATTGCACGGCGCTATGCGGCCTTGCTGGGTGGAAGCATTACGCTGGAAAGCACCCCTGGTGAAGGCGCCACGTTCACCCTGTGCCTGCCGCTGCTCATGGAGGAAAGTGATCGATCCACGCAGGCCAGGCGGACCTCGGCGTCGGGCGAAGCCCCGCGTGGTGATGGTAACTGCGTGCTGGTGGTGGAGGATGATGAGGGTGTACGTTTGCAGCTTCACGATATTTTGGTCCGCAATGGTTACCGCGTCGTGACCGCAGGCGATGGCGAGGAGGCGCTGCGACGCATCGACGACAGCATGGATGGCATCATTCTCGATCTCATGATGCCGCACATCGATGGTTTCGAAGTGCTACGGCAACTACGCACGCATCCTTCGGGCCAGGGGATCCCCGTCCTCATTCTCACCGCCAAACATGTGAACAAGGAGGAACTCGCCTTTCTTCAGGGCAACAACATACATGAGCTGATCCGCAAGGGCGATATCAGCGGAACGGAATTGTTGCAACTTGTTGCGGACATGCTGGACAGCGGAAAGAGCAAGCAGACGAGAGAATTATCCCAGCCATCCGATGGACATTTCGCGCAGCTATCACATAAACCGAACGTGCTTGTGGTGGAAGACAACCCCGACAACATGACCACCGTGCTTGCCTTGCTTGGAGATTTCTGCGAACTGCTTTCGGCGGATGATGGGCATAAGGCATTGGAACTTGCCCGGCGGAGCGCTCCGGATCTTGTATTGCTCGATATCTCCCTACCCGGCATGGATGGTTTTCAGGTACTGGAGCAACTTCGCATGTTGGAGCACTGCAAGTCGATTCCCGTCGTGGCGCTTACCGCTCGCGCACTGACCGAGGATCGCAACGAGATACTCGCCCGCGGTTTCAACGCGTATCTCGCCAAGCCGGTTGACGCAACGCAACTCGAATCCACGATAGTGAGCATGCTTCATGGAAAGTGATTCCCTGACCCTGCTTGTCATCGATGACAATCGCGACAATATCGCCACCTTCCGCGCTGTGGTGGCGGATATGCTCCCTTCCGCAATCGTCCATAGTGCGCTCGATGGCATCACGGGATTGGACGCCGCGCGTCGTGAGGACGTCGATATCATCTTTCTCGACATCGTTATGCCCGGTATGGATGGGTTCGAGGTGTGCCGACGGTTGAAGGCGGATGATGCGTTGCATGGTATTCCCGTGGTGTTTCTCACGGCGTTGAAAACCGACAGAGAAATTCGTATTCGTGCGCTCGACGCTGGTGCGGAAGGCTTTCTTTCCAAACCCATCGACGAAACCGAACTTCTGGCGCAAGTACGAGCGATGCGCAAAATACGCGTGTACAATGCAATGCGCGAGAGCGAGAAAGAGAGACTCGCAGCGATGGTGGAGCTGCGAACCGCGCAATTGCGGAGCGAACTCGAAGAGAAGCAAATAGTCGAAAAGGCCCTGCGGGAAACCAACGAGCAATTACGCATCAGTCAGCGCGCAACCTTGAATCTCATGGAGGACCTTCGTGCAGAAAACATTGCCCGCCGTGCAAGTGAGGATGCGTTGCGGCACTCGGAGGAAAATTTGAAAATGGCCCAACGCGTTGCGGGCATGGGCAGTTGGATATGGCATATTCAGGACAATACCGTCGAATGGTCGGACCAGATGTATCCGATATTCGGGATCCGGCGGGAGGATTTCACAGGAAATCTTACCGATGTGATTGCTTCAGCAATTCATCCAGAAGACAAGGAAAAGGTCGAGGCCTCGAACCGTGCGGTTGCGGAACATGGCAAGGCTGCACCGCTCGAGTATCGAATAGTACGTGCGGATGGGACTGAACGCATAGTCTATGCCGAAGCGGGCGAGATGGAAGTGGATGAAAGAGGACAACCGCAACACCTTGCTGGCTATGTGCAGGACATCACCGAGCGCAAGCGCGCGGAGGCTTTGATACGCGAAAGCGAGGAGCGCTGGCGCGCTATCATCAAGGCGTCACCCGATGGAATCGTCGTGACCACTTTAGACGGGAAGCTGGAGGAAGTCTCCGAATCCGGACTTCGCATGTTTGGGTATAGGACGTTGGACGAAGTGCGAGGAAGACAAGCCTCCGAGTTCATAGTGGCAGAGGAACGCGCACTGGCGGAAGAAGGGTTGAAATCCCTTCTCGCGGGCGACTACTCCGGTAGCACGGAATTCCATGGGGTGCGCAAAGATGGAAGCGTCTTTCATCTCGAAATCAACGCCGAAGTACTTCGAGCAAACGACGGCTCACCTCAACATATAGTGCTGATTGAAAGAGATGTCACGGACCGGAAGATTGCCGAACAGCAGTTGCGGGAAAGTCGCGAACAATTCTATCTCGCCATGCAGGCAACCAACGACGGTCTCTATGATTGGGATTTAGTAAAGAACACGATTTACTACAGCCCGGCCTGGAAGCGCATGTTGGGCTATGATGAGCAGGAACTGCCTAATGATTTTTCCATCTGGGAATTGCTGACACATCCGGAGGATGTAGAGAGATCCTGGAAAATGTTTGATGAGGTCGTGCATCGCCATCGCCCCCGATTCGAGATGGAGTTCCGCATGCGGCACAAGGACGGACATTGGGTGAACGTACTCTCGCGTGCACGACCGGTGTTCGACGACGATGGTGTGGCCATCCGCATGGTGGGAACGCATGTCGATATCTCTGAACGGAAGAAGGCTGAAGCAGCGCTGCGTGAGAGTGAGTCCAAATATCGATTGCTTTTTGAGAATATGACACAGGCGTTCATTCTGCACGACGTGGTAAGGGACGCTGATGGTAGCGCGGTGGATTTCATTATTCGCAGTGTCAATCCGACATTTCTCCGTATGACGGGTGAGACATTGGAATCAGTGCTGGGTCGGAACATTCGCGATACGGTTGTCGCAAGCGGAGAGCGATTGTACGCTCTGTTCAAAGAGGTAGTCGAATCGAAGAGTGCGAGGCATCTCGAGATGTACTTCAGTGAGACGTCCGCCTACATTGAACTGTGGGTGTATCCCAATAGCAGCGGAGAACAAATCGCTGTAATATTCAGCGATGTCACGGCGCGAAGAAACGCGGAGCAAGCCCTGCGCGAAAGCGAGGAATTGCACCGCACCTTGGTCAATGGTCTGCCCGATGTGATCATGCGGCTCGATCGTGATCTTCGACACATTTATGTCTCGGACAATGTGCAGGACTTCGCTCCATTCCCGCCAAGCGCGTATATCGGAAAAACACATCGCGAAATGGGACTGAGCGAGGAGCAATGCGTGTTCTGGGAAGAATCGCTTCGTCAGGTGCTGGATTCGGCCATATCGTACGAGTCGGAGTTTTCCTGGGGAGAAACAGAAAACTCTGTCACTTTTCAATGGCGTGTCATTCCCGAACTCGCAGAGGACGGAACCGTTCGCTCACTGATTACCATTGCGCGCGATATCACACGGCAGAAGCAACTCGAACACGATTACCGCATGCTGTTCGAGCAGATGCTGGAGGGCTTCGCTCTTCACGAACTGATTTGTGATGATAAGGGTACTCCGATCGACTATCGCTTTCTCAATGTGAACAGTGCTTTTGTCCAATACACAGGCTTGAGTGAAGAGAGAGTACTTGGTAGAACCGTACGGGAGGCGATTCCAGACATCGAACCGCAGTGGATTGAAACCTACGGTCGCGTCGTGCGTACCGGCGAATCCACGTCGTTCGAACAATACGCGGGCGGGATTGACAGATGGTATCATGTCAGCGCGTTCAAAACGGGGCCCATGCAATTCGCCACCACCTTCGTGGACATTACCGAGCGCAAGCATGCTGAAGAGGCGGTGCGCGAAAGCTATGATATGTTGAACAAGCTCGCATCGCAGGTGCCGGGTGTTGTGTATCAGTATCAACTATTCCCCGACGGACGCTCCTGCTTCCCCTTCTCCAGCAAGGGGATGTGGGATATATACGAAGTTCTTCCCGAAGAAGTCCGCTCGGATGCCTCCCCTGTGTTTGATCGTTTGCATCCCGATGACAGGGATCGTGTCAGCAGCCATATTTTACAGTCTGCGAAAGAGCTTTCACTCTTTCATGACGAGTACCGTGTAATTCTCCCGACTCAGGGTCTGCGCTGGCGACTCTGCGATGCCGTGCCAGAACTGCTGGCGGACGGCAGCGTCATGTGGTACGGCATTATCACCGACATTACCGATCGTCGGCAGGCCGCGCAGCGACTCGAGGAGAGCGAGCAGCGCCTCAGGGCCATCACCGAGTCCGCTCGTGACGCTATTATCATGGCGGACGACAACGGTCGCATATCCTACTGGAATCCCGCCGCCGCATCCATGTTCGGATATTCTCAGGAAGAGGCCATGGGCCTACAGGTACATGATCTGTTGACGCCGGACAGCACACGTGAAGATGCCATACAGGCTATGCATCGGTATCTGAGTACTGGCGAAGCCGCATTGTCCGGAAAGAGTAGAGATCTCCTCGCACGACACCGGAACGGCGCATTGTTCGATATTTCCATATCGCTCGCACCGGTGCGAATTCAAAACAGCTGGCACTCTGTTGCCCTCATACGGGATATAACCGACTGGAAACTCGCAGAACATGCGCTACGCGCAAGTGAGCAACGCTTCCGCTCCATGATCGAGCACAGTCCCATCGCATATCTCTCGCTGGATGCCGCAGGACGCATACTCGATTACAATGACGAGACCCTTCGACTGTTCGGTGCGGCGGATTTGGATATACACGGTGTGGCATTCAAAGATTTCTGGCACGAATCCATACGTGATCAGTTCGATGAACTGTACCAGCTGGTCCTTGATTCGGGCGGACGCAGTGACGATATCATACTACAGCGGCCACACGGTACGAGTGTCGATGTGTACATCGAAGGCCGCGTTGAAAAGGATGCTCGCGGTGTCTTTCTTCGCACTCACTGCGTCATGCAGAATATCACCGAGCGCAAACGTGCCGAGCGGGCGCAGCAGGAGAGTGAGGCCTTTGCCCATGCCATTCTCGATTCGGTGACGTCAAATATCTGTGTGATTGATAGCGCGGGAAATATTCTCGCGGTCAACGAACCGTGGCTGCGCTTCGCACGTGAGAATGGAGCAGATTCTGCAAGGCAGATTCAAGGTGTGGGCATTGGTACGAATTACCTCGTGATATGCGAAACCGCGATTGGGACGGGGAGCGAAGATGCTACAGCTGTGCGAAATGGCATTACAACGGTGCTGCGCAGAGAGTTGCCTTTCTACATGTACGAATACAGTTGCGACGCGCCCACAATGCAGCGGTGGTTTGTTTTGATGGCAACACCATTGGCGAGCGACCTTGGAGGAGCGGTTATATCACACACGGAAATAACCGAACGCAAGCTCGCGGAGCAAGCGCTCCGCGAATCGGAGGGTGTATTCAGATCGCTATTCGAAGAGCATCCTGCTGTGAAACTGATCATCGATCCCGATGACGGCACGATCGTCGACGCAAATCCTGCCGCGAGTGCGTTCTATGGCTGGTCGGTGGACGAATTAAGAACAATGAACATCTCCCGGATAAACACATTACCGAGAGAAGCTCTATCCACTGCGATGAAGAAAACCGTGAACGCTGGGACGCAGTACTTGCAATTCCAGCATCGTCGCGCCGATGGAAGCCTTCGCGATGTTGAGGTGCTTGCGGGAACAGTGAACATGCGAGGGAAATTGCACCTCCATTCTGTGGTCTTCGACATCACCGAGAAGAAACGCGCAGAGCATGCCAATAAACTACTTCGGCGATCCATCGAGCAGAGTCCCATAAGCATCATCGTCACCGATGCCTCCGGAATCATCGAGTATGTGAATCCTCAGTTCACCAGAAATACCGGATACTCTTCCGAGGATGCGATTGGCGGGACAATGAGTATTGTAAAGTCCGGTGAACATGATGATGCATTCTATGCCAATCTCTGGAGAACGATCACTGAGGGAAAGGAATGGATTGGCGAATTCCACAACCGACGCAGGAATGGGGAGCTCTACTGGGAGCGTAGCATCATTTCCTCCGTGACCGATGAGCGTGGATACATCAGTCACTTTATCGCCGTCAAGGAAGACACCACAGAGCAACGCCGCCTCCTGGCTGAGCTTATCGCAGCGAAGGAAAAAGCGGAGGAGAGCGACCGCCTGAAATCCACCTTCCTCGCCAATATGAGCCATGAAGTGCGTACGCCCATGAACGCCATCATCGGTTTCGCGGATCTGCTGAATGCGAAGGAAATTCGGCCCGACGAACAGGAGCAGTACACCGGCATCATCAAACAACGCTCCTACGATCTGCTCGCCATCATCAACGATATTCTCGATATTTCCATGATCGATTCCGGACAAATTAAAATCTATCCGGAACTGTGGAATGTCGAGGAATTATTGCACGATCTGTATATCACCTACAGCCACTTGATCGCGCAGAGCGAAGATACACAGTGTACACTGCAGTTGGCGAATTCCCTGCCGGACAGCGAGCTCGTAGTGATGATGGACGCGCAGCGCGTGCGTCAGGTGCTGGTCAATCTGCTTTCCAATGCCATGAAATTCACGAAGGAAGGCTGCATTACGTTTGGTTGCCAACGGCACTCGGACGATGAACTGGAATTCTACGTATCGGATACCGGCATTGGCATACCGGAGGAGGCGTTCGAATTCATCTTCAACCGCTTCCGCCAGGTGGACGAGTCGTCCACGCGGCCCTACGGTGGAACCGGGCTCGGTCTGTCCATCTCGCGCGGCTTTGTGGAACTGATGGGTGGTCGCATCTGGGTGGAATCCGAAGTCGGCAAAGGCAGCATCTTCCACTTCACCCTGCCTTACAAAACCTCCTGAGTCAACGCAGGGGGAAAACCACAGTCTTTCATGTTCCTTCGTCACACCCGGGAGAATGAAAATGGTGCAGGTGCCTTGATTACTGTCGGAGTGGATCAGCAGAGTTTCAAAACCACAGATTGCACGGATTTCACACAGATTAGCACAGATGGATCGTGGAAGTCGGCGAGGTGCCGAGCGAATCTTCGCAGATGAAGCCATCCAACGTCCGCTGACAGTAGTGATGCGAATCGGTGTCCCTTGCCTGCGGTGGCGGAGAGAGTACGGGTTGGCTCCTACGACTACCGTCAAACTTTACTCTTTACTCTTCACTCTTTACACATCACCGCGCAGATGAGCATGATGCAGGCAGCGAGACAATTTTCAGAGCAGATTTCACACAGATTATCTAAGATGAATCGTGGAAGTCCACAGGATTTGGAAGCACGGGTGAAGTCCGCATCCGTTTTATCCGCGGCGAAGAGAATTCTCCAATGAGAAGCACTGATTGAAACGCACACGGCATCAGCGGGATTGTGCCCGCTGATGCCGTGTGCTCTTTGCGAGGGTTGTGTCAGCGTTTGAATTGCAGCAGCAGCTGCTGCGTGCGATCGGCATGGGAGCCGATGGTCTTGTATTTCAGCGAGGTGAAGCGGTCGTCGGCCGGCGCAAGGCTTACCCAGCTCGCTTCGCTGTTCAGCACGCGTCCCGTTTCTATGCCCAGCAAGCGGAACGCATCCTCGGCGCTGTATATCGCATCGAGGTCGCAGATGAGTATTTCCGCTCGCGCTGTCGCATCGGTGGAGGGAAACACGCAGGTGATGGAATCGCAGATGCCGTATCCGCGAATGATGGGAGGATCGTGCTTGCCGAAATCGGCGAACAGCTTGCCGAAATCCGCATAGCTTTGCTCGGACCAGCGTGCCAGATCCACAGCCTTGCCTTCGTCCGGCACGATGGGGCGCTCGTCCGCCGCCGCGTTTGTGCTGTCCGCTGCGGAGGAACCCTTCTCGGCGGAAGGACCGCAGGCGGACAACAGCAGCAGCAGAGCCAGCGCGAGATTTCGGGGGAGGGTTGTGTGTGTCATTTTCTCATCGCTTCATAAACAAGTTCGGCAATATCCTTCACCACCACTTCCTCTTGTTTGCCTTTTTCCTTGACCCCGTCGGTCATCATGGTCATGCAGAACGGACATGCCGAGGCGATGGTCCCGGCTCCGCTTGCCAGGGCTTCCTCGGTACGTTCGATGTTGACGCGCTTTCCTTCCGTTTCTTCCATGAACATCTGGCCACCACCGGCGCCGCAGCAAAAACCCTTGTCATGGCTGCGGGGCATTTCCCGCAGCTCAGCTTCGGGCACGTGCATCAGCACATTGCGCGGCTCTTCGTAAATGTCGTTGTAGCGGCCGAGATAGCAACTGTCGTGGAAGGTGATGGCGCCGTTGAGCGCTTTTTCGAGTTGGATGATGCCGCGGTCGAGCAATGCGGCGATCAGCTCGGAGTGATGGACAACACGGTAGTTGCCGCCGAATTGCGGGAACTCATTCTTGATGGAATGGAAGCAATGTGGACAGGCGGTGACGATGTTTTTCACATTGTAGGAATTCAAACGCTCGATGTTTTCCATCATCAGCGTCTGCGCGAGATATTCATTGCCCGTGCGACGCGCGGGATCGCCATTGCATTTTTCCTCGCGTCCGAGAATGGCGAAGCGCAAGCCGGCGCGCTTCATGATGTGCGCCAGGGCGACGCTCACCTTTTTGTATCTCGCGTCGAAAGAGCCGGCGCATCCCACCCAGAACAAATAGTCGATGTCGCCAGCGTCGCCGAGCTGTGACAATTCGGGAATCTCCAGACCGTCGGCCCAGGCGGCGCGATCCTCGGGACTGAATTGCCATGGGGCGAAGTTGTTCTCGAGATTGCGATACAGCAACTGCAATTGCTCGGGGAATTCGCCCTCGGTCAACGCGAGATAGCGGCGCATTTCCACAATTTCATCCACATGTTCTATCATCACCGGGCATTCCTGCACGCAGGCGCGGCAGGTGGTGCAAGCCCACAATTCCTGCGGTGTGATATAATCATGCAGCAATTGCTTTTGCAGTGCCGCATCGTCGGTCACGCCCGCCACCACAAGCGGCGCTTTTTCCTCGAGACGCGTGCGCGTGTCGACGATGATTTTCTTCGGCGACAGGAGTTTGCCGGTGATATTCGCCGGGCATACCGAGGTGCAGCGGCCGCAGTGCGTGCAGGTGTAGCTGTCGAACAGCTGTTTCCAGGTGAGATCCTCGATGTCGGACGCGCCGAATTTCTCCGCCGTTTCGTCCTCGAGGTTCAGCGGCTTCAGCGCGCCGTCGCCTTCCTTGCGTATGCCCTTGTTGCTGAAATACACATTGGGCACGGAAGTGATGACGTGGAAATGCTTGGTGTATGGCAGGGCATTGAGAAAGCCCAACACCAGTAGAATGTGTATCCACCAGGAAATTTCGAAGATCAGCCACGAATCCGCGCCGAACATTCCGGCAAAGGCCATGCTCACCGGTCGCCAGTCCGATGCGTAGGCCGCGCCCTCGCCCACCGCGATACGCGCACCATTCTGCACAAACATCGAAAGCATGATCAGTGCGATGGTGCAGAGAATCACCGTCGCGTCCATTTGCGATGCGCGGTCGAGCTTGCGCAAGCGATCCGGACCGGCCACGTGCCGACGGAACAGCGCGACAAGGACGGCGACGAGCACCACCAGCGCGATGATATCCGAGGAAAGCGCGATCAGGTTGTACAGCGGACCGAGGAACGCGAAGGAAAAGCCGTGTATCAGTCCCTCGCCTATCGATTCCACCACGGCGGTGAGCAGAATCACAAAACCCCAGAATATCCCCGCGTGTACCGGACCAGCGATGGGATCGCGGAGGATTTTCGTTTGCCCGAAGGCGATGGCGAGTGTGTTGGAGATGCGCTTGTCGAAACGATCAAAACGGTTTTCGGCTTTGCCCAGGGCGAGATAGCCCAGCACTTTCCGTGCGGTCCAGGCAAACACGCCGAACGCGGCAAGCAGCACGAGGAGGAAAATGATGTTCTTGATTTCCATACGGTTGGACTTTCGAGAGAGGATAGTGGAGTGCCGACGATGTGAACCGTCCGGCCATGTCCGAAATTACGGATTGACGGGGAGATGCACAATCGCGACGTGGCGTTCGGCCCGTAGAGACGGTGCATGCACCGTCTCTACGGTTATTTCACCAACACCATTTTCCGCGTCAGGCGAAGGCCCGCGCTTTCCAGCGCGTACAGATACACACCGGCCGGCAGCGTCGACAGATCGGCCTCGATGCGATACACGCCCGCCTCCTGACGCTCGTTCAGCAGGGTGCGTACACAGCGGCCCTGCGCGTCGAATACGCGCAACTGCGCATCCGTGGCGCGCGGCAACGCATATTCGATGGTGGTGGAGGGATTGAAGGGATTGGGATAATTCGGACTCAGCGTGAACGCCTCCGACGCATCGCCCAACCGCTCCACGCTTGTGATGATGAAGCCGAGTTTGCTCATCTGTGAGGTGCTCAGCGGTGTGGCGAACAGCATGTGCTGTCCGTCCCACGCGCTGGATACCAGCGACCAGTTCTTCGACGGCACCACGGGATCGGTGGCTGTGCCGTTGTAGGTGAGAAAATCCATGTGCAAACTCTGTTCGTAATCGTACGGCAGAGGAATCACGCCTTTCAACCAGCTCAACGTACTGTCGGCGGTGTTCCATCGGGCGAACTGCATACGTCCGCTGGCATTGTACTCGAGAATCGCGGGTACATTGCCGCCGTAATTCACATGGCAATCCACACAGCGTCGCCCGTCCTCGGTGATGGCATGGCCGTGAAAGGGACCGAAGGCCACAAAGGATTTGCCCTGATAGGTCAGGGATTGAAAGCTGGCAGTGCCGACCTTTCCATCCTTTGTTCTGTTGACCAGCATCACAAAATCCTTGATCACCTGCTTCGCGCGCTTGAGCTGTGCCGTCTGCTGGCTTTCGATGTGGCAGTTGTAGCAGCTCACCACGGTTTTGGTGTGACAGGCGCTGCAATGCAATTTGCCTGCGTGTGGATCATTCGATGCATGCGATGAAGGCAGCGAAGTGTGACAATTCGTACAATCCGTGGTCATGGCGCCGGGTTCGTGCAGCGAATTATACCACGTGCCATCGCCGTGCATTTCATTGCTCTTATGGCAATCCCAACATTTCATGCCACGCTCGCGATGTACGTCGGGGAGGGCGAGGACGTTGGCCTCGGTGTTCTGGCGACTGTGACAACCGAAGCACTGTGCTTCCTTCAGTCCCGCTTTCGAGAAATCGCCGCTGGGATGACAGTCCACGCAACCGGGCGTGTAGTTGCCGTAAGGTTGACCATCGGCGTTCGTCGGACCGTGACAACCCTTACAGCCGAGATCGACGATGTCGATGTTCAGCAGCAGCTTCGCTCCCTGATCGTACCAGAATGATTTGCCCTCGCGCGTGGCGTGGAGACTGGTGGAGAACTGCGCCTGGGCGTGGGTGATGGTCGAGATCACAAACGCGCAAACCGCCGATTGCACGAAAATGCGAAACAGTGACATGGCGCCTCCAGCAAAAAGGATTGTGGAAAAATTGCTGTAGAGACGGTGCATGCACCGTCTCTACAACGGCAACGATCATCGGTCAACGATCATCGGTCAACGATCATCGGTCAACGATCATCCGGTCAACGATCATCCGGTCAACGATCATCCGGTCAACGATCATCGGTCAACGATCATCCGGTCAACGATCATCGGTCAACGATCATCGGTCAACGATCATCGGTCAACGATCATCGGTCAACGATCA